>Ga0065721_10048692_pt1 | contig 145369 bp, 119 predicted proteins | sample Mesricmetagenome_FD_59108 | JGI IMG/M metagenome (GOLD analysis project Ga0065721, IMG submission 59108) | Mesophilic microbial community from rice straw/compost enrichment Sample: eDNA_1 v2 (version 2) | ecosystem: Engineered > Solid waste > Grass > Composting > Bioreactor | place: USA...
CCGACATGGAATAGTCGATGTAGGCCGTTTTCATCTGCTCTTCGATATTGACAGGGATTATACGATTCTGATCGTTTGTTTCCTGTGGTGTGAGATTATCTTCCATACTTGTAAAAAGATATGATTATCATCCGTTTTGATGTAGTGTGGATGGGGTGCAAATGTACCCTTTTTAAGCGGGAAAACACTATTGGGGAGGGGGTTTTTTCGGGGTTAAAATTATGCACAATTGTGGATAGAAAAGGGGTTTGGGGAACTGCGAAAACCAGTGTCGGAGCCGCACCCCGATAACCCGTAAAACCGGGCGTATAGGAAGCCTGGTTTTCCGGGTTCGGCATTTGCATGCCTGCAGCATTCGGGTGCCTTCAGCCCCCGGTTTCGTGGGTATTGTTGTATGCCTTCGGCACCGGTTTTCCAACTACCGTCAGGAAAATTCACGATGTGAGAAAATACCTTGCATTTTTAACGCTCTTTTTATAACTTTTCCGTTACATAGTTTGGTACAATTAATGCCATCTGTTAACTTGCAATGACATTGTAACCTCTCCAATATCCTGCTCAAAAATACTCTTTTAACCTCCCAGGCCCGGGACCCACTGATAAAAAATCACTGAAAACAAGAGTGACGTTTTTGCCGCTATCTGCTTACAAAACCTGTACAGCATTTTTATAGAACTATGAACCAGTACCTACTATTACGCGACAACAAACAATCAGGGCCCTACTCCAAAGAGGAGCTGATAGCAAAAGGGCTGAAGAAATACGACCTGGTATGGTTGGAAGGTAGAAGTGCTGCCTGGAGGTACCCATGTGAGTTCGAAGAACTGAAACCTTATGCGCCCGAAGTGGAGGAACAACCCTTCGACCGGTTCTATAAACGACCGGCCGATAAAGCGCAGCCTTCCACTTCATCAAAACAAACCGTACAGGAAGAAAAAGCCTCGCAACCGGTAGCAGCAAAAGCAATGGAAAGCACCGCTGCCAGACATATCTATGTAACCATGCCTGTTGGCAAAGCCAACACCCCCCCCAAAGAAGAAGTTAAAAATGAAGAAAAGCCGGTTGTGCAAAAAGAGCAACAACCCCAGGCAAAGAAGTCCACACCCGCCACCACCTACCTCATCTCCGAGGAAGATGATGAACTGAACAGCGCCCTGCTGAAAAGTTATCATTCGAAGAAAAAGGAAGAAGACGAAACCAATAACTATTTCCTGAGCGATTACGAAGCGCGTAAGGCCGCCTACCAGTCAAAGAAGTCAGGAGGCGCCGCTAAAACGGAAACAGCACCCGAAAAGAGAGAGCAACCTGCCCTGGCAGTTACTGCAAAAAAAACTGAAACCGATAGCTATTCCCGGCATAATGAACCTAAGGAAGCTTTTGCCCTGCCCCGTATGTCAGGCAGTTTTTTCCAGGATAATAAAATGCTAACCCGTGGCCTGCTGGCCGCCTGTCTGATACTGGGCGGTGTGGTCATTGGTTTGATCATCAACTCCAACAAACACCGGCCCGCCGATACACAGGTGCTGGAAAGTCTGGTGAAAGAGATTCGCGAGCTGCAAAACAATAAATCGGCCGCCACCACGCCGGGACCAGCTGCCAGCAACCAGGAAGCTGAAAAGTTGCAGGAAGATCTTACCGATAACGATCATCTGAACAATTATACCGACCAGCCTTCGGCCAACAGCGCCCTGAGCGCCGAACCCAATGCCCGCCATGCGGTCATTAAAAAAGAAAATCATACAAAAGACACTAAAGCGGTGGCCGTTCCCGTGGCCAATACCGAGCCCGAGCGTACAGAACCCCAACAGCCGGCAGCAACCGATAACAAGGAAAAGATCAACCAGGAAACCCTCGAAAAAGCCCGCAAGAACATATACGACCTGGTAGGCGTGGAAGCCAGCCAGTACAAGGTAGGTTTGCTGGGCGGCATCTCCGATCTTGATATAACTATTTCAAATAATAGTTTGTATGCACTGGACCAGGTAGCTGTGGAAATAAAATACTTTGGCCCCGAAAAGAAATTGGTAAAAACCCGAACCCTGATGTTCAACCATGTTCCGCCGGGCAAACAAAGAACCCTGGAAGCCCCCCGCACCAACCGTGGCATTACGATCGATTATGCCATCACCGGCATCAATTCAAAAGCACTGGGACTGGCACAGGCAAGCTATTGATAAAACAGGTTTTTTTTAATCTATCCACATTTTACGTGTCTGGCATAGTTTTTAGGAATTAATTGTCCCTGGCACAGTTTTTTAAGGAGTATCAACTCCTTTGATTGAATATAGTTGTTAGCAAAATTTAAGTGTTATGAGTAAAACTGTAGCCACCTTCATTGCAGTTGTGTTGGTAGTGATCGCCTTACATGCTTTTAGAGCCATGCAACAATCAAATATAACCGGAAAGGTGATAACAGATGCAAGGAATGTGTGGGTTTACCTGATCAATGGAAATGATTCTTTAAAAACAAGGGTTCATGAAGGTCATTTCAAATTAACTGTTAAACCAGGTTCATGGAAAGTGTTGATCGATAATAACAAGAGGTTCATCGACGAAGGATTGGTAGAAGTGCAGGAAGGCAGTACGCTGGACCTGGGAACAATCCGACTGAATTAACATATTAAATAAGGGACGGTTCAAAACCATAGCAGCTCCGCTTTTTTCGGAGCTGCTTTTTTATTTGACAGTCATCAGCGCCCGGCTGCCTCGGAAAGCCGGGCATTGGTTATCTTGCATATATGAAGCACATCCTGGTACTGGGGGCAGGCAAAACGTCTGCTGCGCTTATTGATTACCTCATAGCCGAAGCGGCGGTCAACAACTGGCAGCTCACCGTAGCCGACGCCAGCCTGGTCCGGGCGCAATCAACAACCCATAACGCTCCCCATACCAGCGCCGTTCAATTACATGTTGAAAATACCGACCAGCGCATTTATTGCATTGCCAGGGCCGACCTGGTGATCTCCCTCCTGCCCCAAAACCTGGAATATCTGGTGGCAAAAGATTGTATTCAATTGAGCAAACACCTGCTCTCCGCCTCTCCCATAAACGATGAACTGGCCGCCCTGCATCAACAGGTGGTGAACAAAGGCCTTTTATTTCTGTACGAAACCGGCATCGACCATATGCGCGCCATGCAGCTTATTCATCGTATAAAGGCCCAAGGAGGCGCCATCACCTCGTTTACAGCTCATAGTGGCCAGCTGATGGCGCCGGGCTACGATGATAATCCCTGGCATTATAAAACCGCCGGCAATCCGCAGCGTGTAGTGCTGGCCGGTAAAAACGGCGCCGTTTTCAGGGAGAACGGGCAAAGCCGTCAAATGTCTTATGAAGCACTCTTCGATGCCAACCGCGCCATCCATATTCCCGGGCTTGGTTTCCTGGCCTGGTATCCTAACGGCAACTCGCTGGGTTATTTACCCCTGTACCAGCTTTCAGAAGCCCGCACCTTTATACGCAGTACCCTGCAGTATCCTGAATTTTGTTTTGGCTGGAAAAATATCGTGGAGCTGAAACTCACCGACGAAACCCCGCAATACCAGACCGATGGCATGAGCCTGCAAATATTTTTCCAGGAACATTTTGCCAAACATGGTTTTTCGGAGTGGATAGAAAAACAGCTCACCTCCCGTTTTACACAAACCAAACAATTGCTGGAAAAACTGCAGCAATTGCTGGAGGCCGAACAGAATGCCGGCGAAGAAGAAAGAAAAGCCCTGCAGGATTTTATGATGGTAGACAACCTGGGGCAACTGATGGATGTAAACCTCGACTCGGTGAAAACGCAGGCCGCTGCCACGGTGGCCGGGCAAATGCACGAAGCCAACCTGTCTATGAAACAATTGTTTTATCTGGGCATGGACGATAACGATACAATAATTGATAAAGGCCTGTGCAGCGCTGCCGATGTATTGCAATTTGTGCTGGAGAAAAAACTGGCGCTGCAACCGGGCGATCGGGATATAACGGTGATACAACATGAGATCGGCTATGAACAGGACGGCGTTCAACAACAACTCACCAGTTGTATGATGGTGCAGGGCGATGAACAAACATACAGTGCCCGGGCCCAAACCGTGGGTCTGCCTTTGGGCATAGCCGCCAAACTGATTCTGCAAAACGCGGTTCAACTGAAAGGTGTGCACCTGCCCGTTAGCTCACAAATATATGAGCCGGTACTGGCCGGACTGGCGCCATACGGTGTGCAATTTGAAGAACTTGTTTCCTGACTATCGATGGTTCCTTAACAACCTGATCAGCTCCTGCACGCCTTGTGTAGCCGGTTTTTCAATGGCCGTAACATGATATACAACATGGGCATTGGGAATTTGTTTATCGATGATAAACTTGGGAACGGCCCAGGGCGCATAGTTTACCAGCCCTGCCGCCGGGTATACCACCAGCGAGGTGCCCACCACTACAAAAATATCGGCCTGCCTGGCAATATTTGCGGCCTCTTCCATCATCGGAACCGGTTCTTCAAACCATACAATATGGGGACGAAGTTGAGCGCCATCGCCGGCTTTATCGCCCAGTTTTATATCGCTCCTGATATCATATACCAGCGAAGCATCCAGCTCGCTGCGCATCTTGAATATTTCTCCATGCAGGTGCAGCACTTTTGTAGAACCGGCACGTTCGTGCAGGTCATCTATATTTTGCGTGATGATGTGTACATCAAAATCTTTTTCCAGTTCGGCCAGGCCTATATGTGCAGCATTGGGTTGCGCTTCCAGCACAGTTTTGCGGCGCATATTATAAAACTCCAGTACCAGGGCCGGGTTCTTTTTCCAGGCACGGGGTGTGGCCACCTCTTCTACATCATATCCCTCCCATAACCCGTCGCTGTCGCGAAAGGTTTTCAGGCCACTTTCGGCACTGATACCGGCACCGGTGAGTACAACCAATTTCTTTTTGCTCATGTACCAAATATAAGAAAACGGGTTGTGGTAACCGCACAGGCAGTTTATGCTTCTTTGGCCAGTTCCATGATCACCTTCCACTCAGCATCGGTAACGGGCTGTACCGACAGGCGGCCGATGCGTACCAGGGCCATATTGGCCAGGCGTTTGTCTTTTTTGATGGCATTGAGCGAAACGGGGTGTTTCAGTTTTTTGATGGGCTTCAGATCCACCGCCACCCAGCGTTCATCATCGGTGGTGGGATCGGGGTAAGATTCTTTGATAACTTTGGCAATGCCCACTATTTCCAAGCCATCGTTGCTGTGATAATACAATACTTCATCGCCCTTTTTCATTCCATTCAAATGCAATCGCGCGGCGTAATTGCGTACACCACTCCAGCAGGTTTGTTTTTCTTTTACAAACTGATCCCAGGAATATACTTCAGGTTCTGATTTTACCAGCCAGTAAGCCATAGTAGTAAAAAATTAAGGAGCCGAAAGATAGCGCAAATTTTTTTTAACCCGCAAAATCCATGCTATACAGGTATTTGTACATAACCAGATCACGTAGTGTTTACCCGGGAGCCAGTGGCGCTCTCTGCCAGGGGCCGGCTTTTGCAGGTCTTTTTGTTTTTAATGGTATAGCCACTGCAAAAAACTGTATGTATGGCTGCCTGAATAAAAGATACCTGTTTATTTTAGCAGCCAATAACATACCACTACATGAAAAAAACTGCTTTCTTCCTGTTATTATTTGTTTACAGCCTGGTGGCTATGGCACAACCGGTGATAGAGGGTCGTGTAATTGATAAAACAAGCAGGGAACCGCTGGAACTGGCTTATGTACGCTGGAGCACTGCAGAAAATGGCGTTGCCACCAATCAACAAGGCCGGTTCAGTTTGCCGGTGCACGGAAAGGATTCTATTCTCATCATCTCCTATATTGGATATACCTCCCTGGAAGTACCCGCCGCCAGCGGCCAACTGATAGAAATGGAAAAAGGACCCATTAACCTGCAGGAGGTGGTGATCACGCCCCAATCTACCGCCCGGGCTTTTCATACCATAAGTAAAATAGACCTGAACCTGCAACCTGTGCGGTCGGCGCAGGATATATTAAGAACCGTACCGGGACTTTTCATTGGCCAGCACCAGGGCGGCGGTAAATCGGAACAAATTTTTCTGCGTGGTTTTGATATCGATCATGGTACCGATATCAATGTAACGGTAGATGGACTGCCGGTGAATATGGTATCCCATGCGCATGGACAGGGTTATGCCGATCTGCATTTCCTGATACCCGAACTCACCGGTGCTATCGACTATGGCAAAGGCCCCTACTACACCCAATATGGCAACCTGGGCACTGCCGGTTATGTAAGTCTGAATACCGTGAACAGTCTTAACAAAAGCATGGTAAAACTGGAAGGCGGACAATTCAATACTTTTCGCGGACTGGCCATGATTGATCTTTTGAGCGAACAGCAAAAACAAAAAAACACCAATGCCTACCTGGCCGGGGAACTCCTGTATTCGGATGGCCCTTTTAAATCGCCGCAACATTTCAACCGCTTTAATGTATTTGGCAAGTTTAATACCCTGTTACGGAAGGCCGGCAAACTCACCTTCATTGCTTCCATGCTCAATAGTGATTGGGACGCATCGGGCCAGGTACCCGGCCGCGCGGTGAAAAGCGGACAGATAGACCGATTCGGATACATAGACAGTAGCGAAGGCGGCTATACAGGTCGCATCAATGCCAGCGCCAGATTGTCCAGCTATTTATCTGACCGCACTACCTGGGACAACCAGTTGTATTATACCCATTATCATTTTAACCTGCATTCTAATTTTACATTCTTCCTCAACGACCCGGTTAACGGCGACCAGATCAGGCAGCGCGAAGTCCGGCACATAGCAGGCTATCATTCACGTTTATCACAGGAAGGCCGTGCAGGCAACTGGGGTCTGCAATCAGTATACGGCGCGGGATTGCGTATTGATCAAACCCGCAACAGCGAACTATCGCATACCATTAACCGCAATACCGTACTGGAATACATACAGCTGGGCGATATTCGCGAGCAGAACCTGTTTGCCTATGCCGATCAAAGCATAGAGCAAAACCGCTGGCGTTTTAACCTTGGCGCCAGGCTGGACTATTTCAATTTTCAGTATAACGATCATCTGACCTCCACCCCATTATCCAAACAGGATAAATGGATTGTAAGTCCCAAGCTGAACATACAATATACGTTCAACAAAAAAACACAGATATACCTCAAAACCGGGAAAGGTTTTCATTCCAATGATGCCCGTGTGGTGGTATTCAACCGGGGTTATGATATTCTGCCGGCAGCCTGGGGTGTCGACCTGGGTTTGTTATGGAAACCCGGCCCCAACCTGTTGATCAATGCGGCTGCCTGGTACCTGTACATGCAGCAGGAATTTGTATATGTGGGCGATGAAGGCATTGTAGAACCCAGTGGTAAAACCAGGCGTATCGGCATCGATGTATCGGGCCGTTACCAGTTCAATAACTGGTTATTTGCCGATGTGAACCTGAACCTGGCTCAACCGCGCAGTACCGAAGCGCCTAAAGGGAATGACTATATTCCATTGGCCCCGCCTTTTACCAGCACCGGCGGCATCAACTGGCAATTAAAAAGTGGATGGAACGGCAGCCTGCGTTACCGTTATATGCACGACCGGCCGGCCAATGAAGACAATTCCATCGTGGCCGAAGGATATACCATTGCCGATCTTTCGCTGAACTATACGCAGAAAAAATATGAATTGGGACTGGCTATTGAAAATCTGTTCAATGTAAAATGGAACGAAACGCAGTTCAATACCGAATCGCGATTACAATATGAGCCCAGCCCGGTTGAAGAAATTCATTTTACGCCGGGTGTGCCCTTTTTCGCACGCCTGAAGCTGGCGGTTTTCTTTTAGGAAAATTTGATCAGCTCCACTTCAAACACCAGGGTACTATTGGGCCCTATCTGTGCACTCACCTGCTGTTCGCCATAACCCAAATGCGGGGGAATAAAAAATCGCCATTTGCTGCCGGTGGACATCAGTTGCAAACCTTCGGTCCAGCCTTTGATCACCCGGTTTAAAGGAAAAGTAGCAGGCTGTCCGCGTTTTACCGAACTATCGAACACGGTACCATCTATCAGTGTACCGTGGTAGTGACAGGTAACATTACTGGTGGCGCCGGGTTTGGGTCCTGTGCCTTCGGTGATGATCTCGTATTGCAGGCCGCTGGGCAAGGTAACCACACCGGGCTTTTGTTTATTGGCTTCCAGAAAATCCTGGCCCGATTTCAGGTTGGCAGCGGCTTTTTCTTTTTTCAGTTGGAATAATTTGTCTGCGATACCCATAGTTATTGTAGTTTATTACCATCCACTGGCCAACACATCGGCAATATGCATGGTTTGAATGCCCATGCCTTTTTTACGAATATGGCCGTCGATATGCATGAGGCAGGACAGATCGGTGGAGATGATGCATTCTGCGCCGGTATCTTTAGCATTGAGGGCCTTTTGATCGGCCATACCAATGGAAATAGGATCGAATTTTACGGCAAAAGTGCCGCCAAAACCACAGCAGGTTTCCACATCGTTCATCTCTACCAGTTCCAGGCCTTCCACATTTTGTAAAAGCGTGCGTGGTTCTTTTTTAATTCTGCATTCACGCAAACCCGCGCAGGAGTCGTGATAGGTGGCTTTGGCATGGAAGCGGGCGCCCACATTTTCTACATGTAATACATTCACCATAAAATCGGTGAACTCGTAGGTTCTTTTCTGCAGTTCCTTTACCTCGTTGTGATGCGATGAATTATCGAACAGTGTTTTATAATAGTTTCTAACAAAACCCACACAGGATGCGCTGGGCGCCACTATATAATCGGTTCCGCTGAAATCTTTGATGAACTTGGTGCACACTTCGCGGGCATCGTCCCAAAAACCGGCATTAAAGGCAGGCTGACCGCAACAGGTTTGATTGGTATTGTAGGTTACTGTACAACCTGCTTTTTCCAGCACCTTCACCATATTAAAGGCAGTTTGGGGGTAAAGCTGGTCAACGAAACAGGGGATGAATAATTGTACCATCATGTCTGGTCCTCTTTTCAAATATTTTAACGGCAAGGGTAGCAATCTTTTCCAAGGTGACCATCCTTATCCGTCATGAGTAGATAGGAAGTATGAAGTAAGAAGCAGGAGGCAGGAAGTTTGATAATAAGCAGGGGGTATTTCCTGCCTCCTGCTTATTACTCCCTGCTTCATACCTCATTATTTTTAAACGACTGCACTACGGCAATCATCTTCAGCGCAGTAATAGCTGCTTCTTCTCCTTTATGGCCATGTTTACCGCCGATACGTTCATCGGCCTGATGCTGGTTGTCTACAGTAAGCACGCCAAATATGGTGGGTACGGGCATGGACAGGTTCAATTGCAATACGCCATCGGTAACGGCTTTGCATACATAATCGAAATGCGGGGTGTCGCCGCGGAGTACGCAACCGAGGGCAATGAAGGCAGCGGGCCGGTCGTCTTTGTATTTATTGGTGTCCCAGTAGCTCTTAATGCCGAAGGGAATTTCGAAAGCGCCGGGCACGGTTACCACACGAATATTAGTGATGCCTTCGCGGCGCAGTATGTTCAAACAGCCTTTTTCCAGTTCATCTACTATGGTGGCGTTCCATTCGGTACGTACAATAACAATACAGGCATTCGTATTCAGAATGCCTGTATCTGTTTGTAATAATTTGCTATTGGTTACTTCGGCCATAATGTCATCATTGAGCTACCGATATGGCGCCCCTAAAGGGGCGGTGGTTTTGGTGCAATCGGGTTACCGGTGTTTTCAATTTTGATCAAGGCAAATCGCCCAGGCGGCCCAGGTATTTATCTGCCTCAAATGCACGCTGGCTGTTGGGATATTTATCCTTGATCATTCTCAGCATATCGATGGCTTCCTGCTTCTTTCCCAGGTCCTGGTACAGCATGGCTGCACGGAACAGGTATTCGGGAGAATTTACATCGTCTTTTTCGAACATGGTGCCGGCCTTTTTATATTGTTCAATGGCCTCGGCTTTTTTGCCCAGTTCGCTGTAGGCATCGCCCAGCAAACCGGTGGCACGCAGCTTTACCTGGGCCTGGTCGGTAGAAAAATCTTTCAGGTATTTTACAGCATTGTTGAAATCGCCCAGTTGCAGGTAGCAGGAACCGGCATAGAATTTCGCCAGGTTACCGGCTTTGGTGCCGCCATATTTGTCGATGGCTTTCAGGAATCCCTGGTTGGCGCCATCGCCGTTTAATGCCAGGCGAAAGGAATCCTGCCTGTAATAATCCTCAGCTTTCCAGATGGCTTCCACCGCTTTGGCCTCCTGCGGCCCCTTTACAAAATGATTATACAGAAATATGCCGCCAATGATCACTACCAGTCCCACCAGTGCGAAGGTGACGGTTTTTCCATGCTTTTCCCAGAAAGTACGGGCCGAATCCACTACTCTTTCTTCGGCAGATTTGTCTGTAGTTTTTTCAGGCACTTTTTTTACCTCAGTTGCCATGAATAATGATTTAGTTGATTTTACCGCCGCAGCATTTGCGATGGCGGCTGGCTGCCTTTGCTATGCTGGCGAGCCAATGGGTTTAAATTGGTTGTTCGGTCTACTATTCTTTCTTAGTCCACAATAAAAGGATAATCCGGCTGCATCACAATATCCTTATACACCTCATCTTCATTCGGCCAGGGCGATTCTTCCGCAAATTTAATAGCATCTGCCACTTTTTCGGCAATGCGTTTATCGATGGCGGCTATTTCGTCTTTGGTGGCAAATTTGTTCTTCTGAATGGTGGCTGCCACCAGGGTAATAGGATCGCGCTGTTTGTATTCTTCTACTTCTTCCTTGGTGCGGTATTTCTGCGGGTCGGAAATGGAGTGCCCCTTATACCGGTAAGTCTTCATTTCCAGCAAAGTAGGTCCACCGCCCTCGCGTGCTCTTTTCACGGCGCGCGAAACAGATTCATGCACGGCCTCCGCACTCATGCCATCCACCGAATCGGCGGGCATTTCGTAGGCGTCGGCCAGTTTGTAAATATCTCTTACGTTACTGGTACGTTCTACCGAAGTACCCATGGCGTAGTTGTTGTTTTCGCAAATAAAGATCACAGGCAATTTCCAGGTCATGGCCATATTGAATACCTCATGCACCATACCCTGGCGGGCGGCGCCATCACCGAAGAAGGTGAGCGCTACATTGTCGGTACCCTTGTATTTTTCTGCAAATGCCAGTCCGGCGCCGGTGCCTATCTGGGCGCCAACGATACCATGACCGCCAAAGAAATATTCATTCTTACCAAAAAAGTGCATACTGCCGCCTTTACCTTTGGCACAGCCGGTTGCCTTGCCATACAATTCGGCCATACAGCTTTCAGGACTAATGCCTTTGGCCAGGGCCAGACCGTGATCGCGGTAAGCCGTAACAAAAGGATCTTCCTGGCGGGTGGCGGTCATACATCCGGCGGCAATGGCTTCCTGCCCTACATAGGCGTGAAAAAAGCCGCGGATCTTCCCTTCCATCTTATACTTTTCTTCTGCTGCCAGTTCAAACTGACGAATCAACTGCATGAGCTCGTACCAGTACAAATACGTTTCTTTGGAAAATTTAGTGGCCACTGCTTAAATTTTTGAGGGGCAAAGATAAGGTTAAGACGGGAATTTTTTGCTACCGTTTTTTGCCGCCCAGATTTTTGATTACTAGGGGGTTACTTATATTGCAGCCTTAATTCCATACTTGTTATCACTGAACAACATATCGCTCACCCATTTCAAAAATTACCGGGCAGCCAGGTTTGATTTTACCAACCGTATTGTGGGTATATGCGGACCCAATGGCATAGGCAAAACCAACCTGCTCGATGCCATCTATTATTGCTGTTTTACGAAAAGCTATTTTACCCGCAGCGATAGCCAGAATGTATTGCAGGGCGCCGCCGGTTTTCGTATAGAGGGTCATTTCAGCCTTCAGCACGAGCCCCTGAAAGTGGTATGTATTTTACGGGAAAACGGCCGCAAGGAATTCCTGGTGCAGGATGAGCCCTATGAAAAACTGGCATTGCATATCGGGCGCCTGCCCTGTGTGATTATTGCACCCGATGATGTACAGATCATCACCGGCGGCAGCGAAGAACGCCGCCGTTTGCTGGATGCCCTGCTGAGCCAGGTGGATCCGGTATACCTGCAACACTTAATGGATTATAACAAAGTATTGCAGCAACGAAACAGTTTTTTAAAAGCCGCCACCGGCGACCAGGGCTTGCTGGATGTATACGACCAGCAACTGGTGCGGTATGGCGTCTATGTTTTTGAAAAAAGAAAAGCTTTTTTGCAATCGTTCTTACCGCTGGTGGTGCAGTTTTACCAGCAAATTGCCGGCAGCGTAGAACCGGTGGAGCTGGCTTATGAAAGCCAGTTGCACAAAACGGTTTTTGCTGAGCTGCTGGCGCGGTACCGCAGCCACGATCTGTTACGACAGCGTACCGGTGGCGGTATTCATAAGGATGATATACAGGCACTACTCAAGGGACAGCCTTTCAAGGCCATGTCATCGCAGGGGCAAAGAAAGAGTTTGTTGTTTGCGATGAAGCTGGCGGAGTTTGAAACCCTGAAACAGGCAAAGGGTTTTGCGCCTTTGTTGTTGCTGGATGATGTGTTTGAGAAGTTGGATGAGGGGCGAATGCATAATTTGTTGGGGTATGTGTGTGGGGGTAATGACGGGCAGGTGGTGATTACGGATACGCATGACGAACGTTTGAAACATCATTTGGGTAGCAACTTTCAACTTATTGAACTGCCTCCAAAGGGAGTTACCCCTTAGACCCCGAAAAAGGACGCGGGATGGCATCCTCCGGGAGCCGGGAATAATGTGCTGCACAATGGGGGTTGGCTCGGGGCGTTGGTGCATAAAAACAGCATTTCGTATCTTGCACCCATGGGAGAATATTCATTGGGCGACGCCTTAAAATCTTTCCTCGCAAAAAGCCGCCTGAAAGGCACCATCCAGGCCATGCAAATAGAAGATGTATGGGAACAACTCATGGGCAAAACCATTTCCAAATACACCGATAAAATACAAATACACGGCAAAACCCTCTACATCACTACCAGCATGGCGCCCCTGAAACAGGAATTACTGTACCAGAAAGAAAAAATACTCCAACGTGTAAACGAAGCACTGGGTGAACAGGTCATTACACAGGTGGTAATTCAATAAATTATTTTCCGGGAATATCTGTACGAAACTTCTCTATACACCGCCTGTCCTGCAGGGTCACAAAACAGGTGCGGTTATCTTTACCGCCGAAAGTAATGTTACTGACATTATTGCCCTTCAATTGCACTTCCTGCAACTGCCTGCCATCGGGATTAAAAATGGCTACCGTGCCCTTGCCATAACGTGTTACAAATAAATTGCCCTTAATGTCGCATTTCATGCCATCCAAACCAAAATCATCAAAGCTGGCAAAAGTACGCTGCCCTTTGATATCGCCCCTGGCATCGATATCGAATGCCCAGATGCGGCGCTGCACGCTTTCATTGACATACAGTGTTTTTTCATCGGGACTCAGGCAAATGCCATTGGTGGTGCCCATATTATCTTTCAGTAAAACGGCTTTTTTATCGGGGCCAATCTTCCATATTTGTCCGCTTTGCTGCTGCCAGTCGGGGTCCGAAGCAAATACGATTCCTTTTTTGCTGATGCAAATATCGTTGGGCTGGTTAAAACGGTCGTCGTGGCAGTACACGCTCACCTCTTTGGTTTCGGGATGCACCTGCAATATGTTGTGCCCCGTAAAATCGGCCACCAGCATGTTGCCATCGGCAGTAAAACGAATGCTGTTGCCGATACTTTTGCCCGGCAGGGTTACAAACAGTTCCACCTGCCCATCGGGATGCACGAGGCCAATGGTGCCGTCTTCCTGGTAATTTACTACAAACAGGCGGCCGGCCTTATCCACGGCCGGACCTTCACAGTTTTTGGTAAACAGGTTTTCGGCGGTATGGTCATAGGCTTTAAAAAGAGATTTGGTATATTCCTTTTGAGTACTCAGCTTGCTATGGCAGGCCACCAGCGCCAACAGGCCAACAGCTATGGACAGTTTTTTCATAATTGATTGTTTATTCCAGCCGCACACGCGGGTCTACTACCGCATACAACACATCTGATAAAATATTTACTAATATAAAAAACAAAGAGGTAACCAGCACTGAGCCCATCACCACGGGAAAATCGAGTTTTTCCAGGGCATCTACGGTGATTTTGCCAATGCCTTTCCAGCCAAAAATATATTCCACAAAAAAAGCGCCTGCCAGCAATTCGGCAAACCAGCCGGTGATGGCGGTAATCACGGGATTCAGTGCATTGCGCAGGGCATGTTTCCACACCACTACCCTTTTGGGCAATCCTTTGGCATAGGCCGTTCTGATATAATCCTGGTTCAACACATCCAGCATGGCGCTGCGTGTTAACTGCGCAATGATGGCCAATGGCCTTATGCCCAGTGTAAGGGCGGGCAGCCACAGGTTTTGCAGCGACCAGTACGGGCGGCCGGTTATTTCATCAATATCGCGCCAACTGCCGGTCATATGCAAGCCGGTATAATCGCTCCATACAAATCCAAACAAATAGGCAATTACGATGCCCATAAAAAACGAAGGCGCCGATATGCCCAGCACGCTCAGGAATATGGAGGAGGTATCCATCCAGGTATCTTTTTTTACCGCAGCCAGAACACCCAGTGGAATACCGATCACCACGGCAATACACATGGCGGCCATGGCCAGCAGCAGGGTGCCGGGCAGGGCTTCCATCAATACTTCACCCACATTTTTCCTGGTTTGATACGACCGGCGCAGGTAAGGCAGTTTTAACGCCAGTTGGGTATCGCCACCTATAAAAATGCCCTTTAATTGCTTCTTCTCAATTTCTTCCGCATCGTGAATGGCAATGGGTGAAAGATCGTTCATGTACAACAGAAACTGTTTCCATTTGGGTTGATCGAGGTACAGCTCGCGCCGGATATTTTCCTGGGTGGCGGCATCTGCCCTTTGCCCCAGTACCAGCCGCGACGGATCGCCAAAACCCTGAAACAATAAAAATACCAGTACAATCACACCCAGCATTACGAGTATGCCATAGAGTATTCGCCTGGTAAAATATTTGATCACGGTAGTTGGTTTGTAGAATCTATAGGCGTTGGTTCCTGAACCGGTGCTGCATTGGCCGTGAGACCATTCACCGTTTGCAAGGCCTTTTCAAAATCGGCATAACTCCACTTGTTCAGAATGGTGCCGTTTTTCACCAGGAACAGGGTTGGATTGGCGCGTGCTGCCGTTTTGATGGCCGTAACATCACAAAGCAGGGGCGTGAATACATGAAACACTTCCGGTGCACTGGCGCGCAGGGTTTCTATGGGAATATTTGTAACCAGGTAACCCTCTATATTTTTTTTTCGCGCAGCACTGGCCATAGCCCTCAATTCGGCGGGCCAGCTGCCATTGGCCGAATACCCGTTTTTCAAAAACACATACAGCTGGTATTTATCTTCAGTGAGCAGGGCCAGCGTAGTATCGTTGCCATACACGGTTTGCAACGCAAAATCCTTGATGGGAGGCGAGGCATTGCCCTTGCGCACCACTTTATCGTAGCGTTTTATAAATGTATAGGTGGCATCGTCGAAATCGTCGGGGAATGCATCGGCAGTAAATTCCACCTCCTTCCCTCCTTTTTCATATACAAAGGTGATCACGGTGCTATCGGGTATGGAACCGGGCGGGTTTTTCATTTTCTCCGGAATATTGTTACCTGCTTTATAAGGCAGGCAATCTTTTACCGGCAGGTGCAGCAATACAAACCATTGAAAGGCGAAAGAGAAAATGGCGGCGAAAAACAATATCACCATGCTGTACAGCTTATTGGTGGCCGGCCGAATGGTATGGCGTTTCCAGAATATAAAACCGATCAATACCAGCAGCACCAGGTCTTTTAAAAACGACTGGTCGGCGGTGAGAGGAATACAATCGCCAAAACAGCCGCACTCACGCACCTTGCCACTGAACAGGGCATAACCGGTGAGAAAGGTAAAGAATATGATCAGCAGCAGTAGTAACCAGCTGAACAAACGCATTTGCCAGCCTACCAGCACCGCCACACCGGCAATGATCTCGAAGGCATTCATGGCTACCGACAGCGTGAGCGTATAGTTGTCGAGGAAGGTCCAGCCCCATACTTCAAAAAACTCCTGCATTTTATAACTCAGTCCCAGGGGGTCATTGGCTTTTACAAGGCCGCTGAATATGAATAATACACCTACGATTATCCGGGTGATGTTTAGTAAAGTCTTCATAATTCCTGAATAGCTACTGGCTGATAGTGATTACCTTTAATCATCAAATGTAACAAATGTATACGCTCAATTGCAAAGGCCGATTGCTGGTTGTGGATAAACCCCTGGTGATGGGGATTATTAATACCACCCCCGATTCGTTTTATGAAGGAAGTCGTTTTATGGGTGAAGACGGTATATTAAAACAGGCAGAAAGAATGCTGCAGGCCGGCGCCGACATACTGGATATCGGTGGACAAAGCACCCGCCCCAATGCCCCTGCTATTACGGCAGAAGAGGAACTGCAGCGGGTAACCGGTGCCATCGAATCGCTGCATTTTAATTTTCCCGAAGCTATTATTTCCATCGATACTTTTTACAGCCAGGTGGCCAAAGCCGCCGTGGAAGCGGGTGCCTCGCTGGTAAATGATATCAGCGGCGGACACACGGAAATGTATACTACCGTAGCCGCCCTGAACGTGCCTTATGTATTAATGCATATCAAAGGCACACCGGCCAATATGCAGCAACAGGCGCAATACGACGATGTGACACGTGAAGTGCTGGATTATTTCATTGAAAAAACCGCGGCCTGCCGGGCAGCGGGAATACATGATATCATCATTGACCCCGGTTTTGGTTTTGCCAAAACCCATCAACACAATTTCACCCTGTTAAAAAACCTGTCTGCATTCAATATACTCGACATGCCCATACTGTCAGGCGTATCGCGCAAAAGCAGTATTTACAGAACGCTTGATATCACGGCGGCCGAGGCTTTGAATGGCACCACGGTTTTAAATACGATCGCCTTGATGAACGGCGCCCATATACTGCGGGTGCACGATGTAAAGGAAGCTAAAGAGGCCATTACGCTGGTGGCCCATCTGGCATAAAAAAAAGCGCCGGGAGACGCTTTTTGTATGATTTATTTAGGTTGTGGCGTTGGCATGGCCGGTTTGCTGGGTGTATCACTCACATTCACTACTTCAATGTCAAACACCAGGTTTTCGTAAGGTTGTCCGCCGGGGCCGGGACGGGGTCCATAGGCCATATAGAACGGAATGTACAGGGTGCCCTTACCACCTTTTTTGAAATACTGCAGCCCTTCTTCCCAGCCGGGTATTACCGAATGAGAGCCGATCTGTACATCGAAAGGTTGTTTGCCGTCTTCCATATTGCTTTCAAACACTTTCAGGGAAGGGAACGATTTGCCGGTATAACGTACAGATACATATTTACCGGAATCTACCTGGGTGCCGGTGCCCGGATCCCTGATCTCTACAAAAGTGCCCTGGGCGCCTTTCTGGTACTGAATCTTGTTTTTGGTAAGATAGTCTTCCAGTTCTTTTGTTTTGGGGCCTTTCAGGCTCTCCAGTTTTTGTTGCTGGCGGCTTTGCGCATCGGCCATTTCCTTCATCTGGTCGGCCTGCGCCACACTGTCTGACGTAAACACATCTACTATGCGGAACGAAAGCACCAGTTTGTCGTTGGGTTTGATGAATTCAGGCAGGCCGCCCTGTCTCCTGGCCAGGCTGTCGGCCAGTCGTATCACTACCGCGCTGTCGCCTTTATGCAGCATCGGGAAAATTTCCTGTGGATCGTAAGCCGGACCTACGCTGTCTACCTTGGCATAAAAAGGCATTTGTTCGTGCGAGTCGGCCAGTACCGAATCGCGCAGCTTGTGCACGAAATGCAACTTGATGATATCACCCCTTTTTACCAGCGGACCATTACCTGCGGGAATGATCTTGTACAGCAAACCACTTTCGGTTTTCTTGAACCCGCTGTTTTTGCAGGCTGCTCCCAGCACCATCAACGCCAGCGCACTGAATGCAAGTGTTGTTTTTTTCATGAGTTACTTAATATGTGTTTTTATCGCAATTGCAAGGCATTTTCTTTCATAGCCTCAATAAAATGTTTCACGGTTACTTCCAGGGGATCACTGCTGCGCCCGCCGGAAGCATTATAATGGCCGCCGCCTTCGAAATAGGTTCGGGCAAATGTGTTTACGTCAAAATCGCCCTTGCTGCGGAAGCTCCATTTTCTTTCTTCATCACGGTCTATTACCAGGGCAGCCAGTTTGATACCCTGTATGCTCAGGGGGAAATTCACCAGTCCTTCTGTATCGCCGGTTTTGATCTCGTAACGCAACAGGTCTTTTTTTGAAATGGCTATCAGTGCGGTATTGTACTCGTAGAAGATGTCCATCCGGTGCAGCAGGATATGTCCAATAAAACGAAGCCTGTTCTCGAAAAAGTTATCGTAAATATTTTCATGAACAAGGGTATGCTGCAGGCCACGATCCTTGAGGTCGGCCACCATGCGGTGCACATGGGCGCTGGCCGAGGGGAAGCGGAATGAGCCGGTATCGGCCATTACGCCGGCGTACAGGCATTCGGCCATCTCTTTTGTAATGCGATCGCCATAACCTGCGCCCACAATAAAATCGTACACCATTTCGCTGGTGCTGCTTTTACTGGTATCGCTGATACCGTATGCAAAAGCATCGGATTCGGGTTGCTGGTGGTGATCAATGAGGATGCGGATAAAATTACCTGCCCGTAGCGAGGGAGCCAGGTGTTTTACACGTATCAGCACATTAAAATCGAGACAAAAAACCCATTCGGCCTGTTTCAGGACGGCCTCAGCCTTGTCGGTATGCAGTTCATAATCTATGACCTTGTCGGTACCGGGCATCCAGTCGAGCCATTTGGCCCAGTTGGTGGGTGAAATGACCGTAACGGTATGACCCAGCGACACCAGCAGGTGATACAAGGCCAGGGAGCTGCCCATGGCATCTGCATCAGGCTTCTGATGGGTGGTAATCACCACGTTACGTGGGGTTGTGAGTAATGGATATATTTCCTGTATAGGTTTCATTGAGCGGCAGCAAAGGTGTCGAAAAATATGCCAAACACCAAATATTAGCTGGCGGAGTATAGCTGGTGGAGAATCAAATTATAATCCTACTTTTGCGGCCAAAATTGAAGAATGTATGAGTAACCGCACGTTTACCATGATTAAACCCGACGCCATGAAAAACGGGCATGCCGGGGCTATTTTAGATAGGATCATCAAAGAAGGTTTTCGCATTGTAGCCTTGAAGCAAACCAAACTGACCAAAGAAAAGGCCGGAGAGTTTTATGCCGTACATAAAGAGCGTCCTTTTTATGGCGAGCTGGTGGAGTTTATGAGCAGCGGGCCCATCATTGCCGCCATTTTGGAGAAAGAGAATGCCGTGAGTGCGTTCCGCACACTGATTGGTGCTACCAACCCGGCGCAGGCCGAGGCAGGTACCATCCGTAAGTTGTATGCCACTTCTGTGGGGGAGAATGCCATTCATGGGAGTGATAGTGACGAGAATGCGAAGATTGAAGGGGATTTCTTTTTTAGTGGATTGGAGCGGTATTAAGGTTTTGGCTTGCGGGCCGAAAAGCCAACCCCTAAAACCGCGAAACGCATGGCCGAAGGCCCATGCGTTTCGCGGTTTTAGGGGTGTGGGCTATGCCCACCGCCCGCCCCGCAAAAAACCCGGGGCACTCTGTGCCCCGGGTTTTTTGCGGTTGTTTTTGGATCTGCTACGCATATCTTATTGACTTTCCGAAATTCTCACCTCATTCTTCATGGGCGTTACCTTATACCCCGCCTTACGCAGCAGGTTAATGACGCCCTGCTCGCCGGGTAAATGCCCTGCCCCTACGGCAAACAACGTGGTATGCTGCTTCATGATCTCCGGCATTTGCGCCACCCAGTGGCGGTTGCGCCCATATAATAAAAGATCCATATATTCTTCCATACCGGGATCGCTTTTGTGCATCAGCGAATCCATACGCTCCAGATTTTGCTGGCGGTACACCTCCACCATCTCCAGGGTCACTTGCCGGTAATTGTCAATGCTGTCAATATAAGCCACCAGGTCTTTGGCCTGTTTCTCGTAAGGAATGCTGTCGAAGATCGATGCCTGGAACTCGGTTGTTTCCAAGCCCCTGATCTCTTTGTTGTATTGTTTGCTTTCTCGCATGATCAGCTCTTCCATCCCGTTCTTCTGTGAACAACTCATCATTTGTTCGCCAATCAAACTGGAAATGAAATAGGGCTTAAAACGGTTCATCATGGCGAAAGGAAGTATCGATTTATTGTTATTGAAATATTGTTCCACCCGTTCGTATTCTTCCTTCGTCAGCAGTTCAGATAATTTTTTTCCGTCATGCATGCGCAGGTACTTGAAGGCGCCCATCAGCTCCTTGAAATTGTCCATATTCAGCTCGAAATAAATGATCTTGCTGTCGTGGATAACTTTTTTCAGCGTGTCGCTCAGCCTCGCATCCTCGGCACAAAGAATATGCATGGTGCCAAATAGGTACGAGGGTTGTTTCAACCCATTCCCCGATATCTTCCACAACAAAGTATTATCCAACTGGTTAGTAACAGCGTGTTGCGTTTTGCCCGCGCCCTTTTTGTCATTTGCATTACCGCTTTGCCCCATCCCGGCAACTGTTATGGCCAAACAGATGAGGAACATATTCGTAGTTTTTACAACCATACAATGTCTTTTACGCTACCCTTTATATGTTTTTTTACTATCATTGCAAAAATAACCCTGATGAAATCGTACCAACCCCATTACCGATTCCCCACTTCATTTTATTCCTGTAATTTCATTACCCGATATATAACAAAGCTAACTCCACCTAACGATTTGACCGAATAAATTATCGTTTCTGAAAGCGCGGGGAATAAACGAATCAGACAAACGTTTATACCAAAAAATTGTTTAAAGCAGCCTTCATGAAACGCCTAATTTGTAGCGGGTTGATGCTGGTCATAGGATTTCTGTGTGTGGCACAAACCGAACTGCCCCCTTTGGAGAATTGACCGTAGTGGGAAAAAGCCTTGTTGAATGCAGTTTCGACAAAGAAGCGGATGCCATGGAACTGATCGACGAAGGGCATTCCAATTACAACCACGAATACAACCTCATTACCACTTTTCGCAAACGCATAAAGATCCTGAAACAAAAGGCGTGCGCCTTGCCCATGTATCCCTCAACTATTACAGCCGGGACGGGCATATCAATGAACCTGGAAAGGCATATACGCATCAGGATTCTCAAAGGCAAAGGCCGCTCCCATGCCGATGTGAAGCTGCGTTATTACAGCTATCGCAATACACAGCAAATCAAAATCCTTTCTGCTCAAACTTATAACCTCGATGTGTCGGGAAATATTGTGATCACCAAAGTGGAGAAAAAACGCATCTACGACAAGCCGGTAGACAAGCGCATATCGGAGCAGGTATTTACTTTTCACGAAGTAAAGGCCGGCAGCATCATCGAATATAAATACACGCTTAATAATGTGGGGCTGGCCGACTGGTATTTCCGGAAATCGATACCGGTCAGATACAGCCGTTACCGCGTAGATTTTCCGCCCGAAATAGAAGTATATTCCATGCCTTTTTGCGTACAGCCCCTGAAACTATCAAAAAGCAGTAAGCTCGGGCGAGATCAGCACCATTTTCCGGACCACCGGCGCCTTCAGGGAGCGTATGGATAACCTGATGAATGAAAAAAAAGGAAGACCAGAAGGAGTATATTGTATTTCGTATAGGCTTTAAACAGCCCGATGACTTTGAGTTTGCCAGGCAGGAATCAGGTGGTATGTACACATCAGGGCAGAAAATGGTGATGGAAAAAGTGCCTGAATTCACCGCCGGCAATAAAATGTTCCTGGCACCCCGGTTATACAAAATATGGGCATCTAAACTGCCGAAGGCCGATAACCGCAAACTGGATTTTTATTTCCCCCATCATTTTATTGAAGTAGATATCACCATTTTTGAATTACCGAACGGGGCTGCGCCCGATGCCCTGCCCAAAGAAAAAAGCCTGCAATATGCTTATGGCAGCTATAAAACAAAGTACTGGTTCAACGAAGCAGAAAAAGCAAATTACAGTACCGCCACGCTGCAGCTGAACCAGCATAAGATACCGGCGGCACAATATACCGCGATAAAACAGTTTTTCGACGAGGTGATGATGGACGACGGGTAGCAGTTTGTGGTGGCGAAGCAATAAGCTCAGGGGCATAGGGCAAACCGCTTTATGCCCTTATTACATGCGATAAAATGATCCCCGCCGCCACAGCGGCATTCAACGACTCGGCCTGGCCGCGGCGGGCAATGGTAATGCGGTGGGCGCAGGCTTCCAGCACCGGCCCGCTGATGCCCTTCGATTCATTACCGATAACAATAAAACCCTGCTCCAGCGGTTGCAGCCCGCGTACATCATCGCCCTCCAACATGGCCGCATAGGCCGGCACACCGGCATATTGTTGCAATACAGCGGGTAGCGGCTGGTAATGCACCTGCACCCGGGCAATGCTGCCCATCGATGCCTGCACCACTTTGGGGTTAAAAGCATCGGCGCAATCGGGACTGCAAAAAATATGTGCAATGCCAAACCAATCGGCACAGCGTATGATGGTGCCCAGGTTGCCGGGATCCCGTATGGTATCCAGCATCAGCGATACAGCATTTCGTACAGGCCGCCCGGTCCCAAACCGGGGCTTTTTAAAAATACCCAGTACCTGGTTGGGCGTTTGTAAAAAAGAGATGCGCTCCAGCTCCCTTTCAGAAATTTCAATGGTTTTTTTTGCGGTGGCTTCGGGCTGCCCGGCTATCCACTCTCTCAGCCCAAACAGCTGCTGCAACTGCACATGCGGGGTATATAATAATTCGTTAATAAGCTTCGGCCCTTCGGCTATAAACACGTCTTCTATATCTCTTGATTTTTTATGGCTTAAACTTTGAATATATTTGACCTGCGATTTAATCAACATTGCATTCCGTTTAACTAGAATATGTTATTAGCACGGCAAGTTACTTTATTTACATATACCCGTTGGATCACTTGTAGTGTGTTGGCGCTGGCGTTGATTGCATCGTGCACCGTACCCCGGAAAGTGCAGCCCGGTAAACCTTTTGTTTTTAAAACTACCATAAAGGTAGAAGGCAATGTGCCCGATAAGCCCCAGCTGGAAGAAAGACTGAAAAACCAGTTGGACGACAGTTTAAAAACCCGCGTGATCTCCTATGCCGGTGTACGCCGGGTGATTGACAATCCCCCTGTTTTTGATACCGCCAATATCAGCCGCAGCAAAGTATTCATCAACAGCCTGCTGTACTCGCTGGGTTATTTTTATCCGGAGGTAACCGAGGAAGTGCGCATTGATACCGTGCGCCGAAAAAAAGAAGACCAGTACCGCACCTATATCCATTTTACCGTAAAACCCGGCAAGGTTATCCGCCTCGATTCGATAGGGTACCAGATGGCCACCCCCGAATTACAGGAACTGGCGCTCAGCAACCGCGACAAATCGCCCCTGAAAAAAGGCGAACCTTATACACTGCAAAGTATATCCGAGGAACTGGACCGGCTGACCGTTATTTTCCGTAATGCCGGTTATTACAAGATGAACAAGGAAAACCTGGAGGCCGAGGTAGATACCGTGGTGGCCGCCCTGATAGACCCCACACTGGATCCCTTTGAGCAGATCAGGCTGCTGGATTCCTTACGCCGGAAACGGGAAAACCCCACCATCAATGTGATGATCAGGCAAAAGCCGGTGGAAGATGGCAACCAGGTAAAAAAGTTTTATATAGGCGATGTAACCGTTTATCCCGATACAGAGTATGGAGAAGACAGCACCGCTGCCGGCAGAGACACCGTGATGGTAAAGGGCTACCGGTTTATTCGCAACACCAATAAGTTCAAGCTGCCCTTTGTGGCCCGAAATATAAGGCTGGTGCCGGGGTCGCAATATGTGCAGCGCCGCTATTTCAGAACCATCAACAATTTTACCTCGCTGGGCGCCTGGCAAAACGTGGATATCAATTTGCGGGAACGCTACGACAGCGTGCCCCTGCTGGATGCATTTATTCACCTGTACCCTGCCCCCAAACAAAACCTGAACGTATCGTTCGAAACCAGCCGCAACGTGAGCGATTACCTCACTACCGGCCAGTTGTTTGGTGTGGGTTTAAACGGCCGCCTGCTGAACAGGAATGCTTATCGCGAAGCCATTCAAACCATTACCAGCGCCCGGGCAGGCATTGAGTTGGGCCGTAATTTTATTCAAACCCTGCAGTTGAGCCTGGCCCATACCATCAATTTCCCGCATTTTATTACCCCCATACGCATCAATACCGATAGCCTCATAGCTCCGCGTACATTGCTGAACCTGAATGCAGCCTATACCGACCGGCTGGACCTGTTTACCATGCGTTCGTTCAATGCCTCCTGGGGTTATGAATGGACCAAAGGCAGAAGGCGTGACGACCAGGACCCCGCTGGTCAGCGCTGGCGAAAGACCTGGCAATACATTCCTTTGAACTTCGAGTTAACGGATGTAACCAAAACCGACAGTCTGGAATACCTGGAAAATATCATCTCCTCTTACCGTTATGCCTTTAACAATGGTTTGATCATAAGCCAGATACTGAGCATGACCACCGGTTACGATAAAGGCAGGCACCGCACCCAGTTGCGTGGCCGTGTGGAAGAAAGCGGCGCCCTGTTTGGCCTCATCAAAAGCCTGGAACTGGGCGATCTGCGGCGTTTTGTGAAGGTAGACGGCGAGATCAAACATTTTATCACCAACAAAAAATCGCAATGGGCTTTCAGGGCTTATGGCGGTTATGGTTATATCTACGGTAAAACCGATACCGACCCCGGCCCCGAACAAAATATCACCAATGAAAACACCCTGCCCTTTTTCAAGGCCTTTGTGGCCGGTGGCCCCTACAGCATGCGTGCCTGGCAAATACGCCGCCTGGGTCCGGGTTCATCTACCCTGTATAATCCCGGCGATACGGTAGCCATTGAACGTTTTGGTAATATGCAGCTGGAGCTGAATGCCGAATACCGTTTTAATGTTACTACCATTGCCGGCATTAAGGTAAACAGTGCTTTTTTTGTAGATATCGGAAATATCTGGAGCAAGGAAATAGGCCCCGACAATAAACCCATTCCCGAAGCCTCATTTCATATCGACCGCTTTTTTAAGGACCTGGCCATTGGCGCAGGCACCAGCCTTCGATTCGATTTTGATTTCTTCCTCATACGGCTCGATTGGGCGTATAAACTGAAAGATCCCCTGTATGCAAATATCATAAATGGCTGGATGCAGAAATTGAACGTGTTTGACGGGCAGTTCCAGTTGGGAATAGGGCATCCTTTCTAAAGAAATTAAAAATTACACCCCAATTTTTCATTCCTTATCCTTTATTTCTCATTTTTTATTTCATTAATCCACCGCTCCGCGTCCTCCATCGTCATTGCCTTATCCACCGTAAACGTCCCTATCCTTGTTCTGCACAAACTACTCAAATAAGCCCCACATCCTGCGGCTTTGCCCACGTCGTGGGCCAGACTTCGTATATAGGTGCCAGTGGAACATACCACCCTGAAATGTACTACAGGCAATGCCATGGCAGTGATCTCGAATTCCTTGATGAAGATCCGGCGCGGCTCCAGTTCGATGGTTTGTCCTTTGCGGGCCAGCTCGTACACCCTTTTGCCGTCTTTTTTGATGGCAGAATGCATGGGCGGCACCTGCAGCAGTTCGCCGGTAAATTGTTGGGCAATGGTATCCAATAGTTCTTTGGAGAGACCTGTATAATCGGTGAAATTTTCCGGCTCGCTTTCCAGGTCGTAGGTGGGTGTGGTGGCGCCCATGGTAAAGGTGCCGGTATATTCTTTTTCCTGGGCCATGTATTCATTGATGCGTTTGGTGAATTTGCCGGTGCATACGATCAGCAGCCCGGTGGCCAGCGGATCGAGGGTGCCGGCATGACCCACTTTTTTTATACGCATCTGGTTACGCAGCTTCCTTACTACGTCGAACGAAGTCCATTCAAGGGGTTTGTTGATGAGCAATACCTGTCCTTCTTCAAAAATTGTTGGCATAGATGCAAAGGTAATCTATATCGCCTGCCTGGCTTTTAACTCAAGGTATTTATTCACGGTATTTACGGTCAAATGTTGGGGCGCGGTTAATATGGTGAAGATGCCATGTTGTTGCAGCTCTTTTACGATCAGTCTTTTTTCGTACACAAATTTTTCTGCGATGGTTTTGGTGTACAGGGTTTCAATATCATGGGCTTCCTGGTTGGTCAGTTGCCGCAACTCGGTATTTTCGAAGAACACCACCAGCACCAGGTGATTGCGCGCAATATGACGTATATAGGGCAACTGGCGCTGCAAACCAGATAAAGATTCAAAATTGGTGAACAGTACTATCAGGCTGCGTTGTGTAATACGGGTGCGAATATGGGTATACAGCTTTTCAAAATCGCTTTCCAGGAATTTTGTTTGCTGGTTGTACAGGGTTTCAAGAATGCTGCCCATTTGCGCAGCCTTGCGGTCGGCCGGTAAAAAATGACTGATGTTTTCTGCAAAACTGATCAGCCCTGCCCTGTCCTGTTTAATGAGCGCCACCCGCGATAAAATCAGCGTGGCATTGATGGCATAGTCCAGCAGGGTCATGCCTTCAAATGGCATTTTCATTACACGGCCCTTGTCTATCACACAATACACCTGCTGGCTGCGTTCGTCGGTGAAATTGTTCACCATCAGTTGACCGCCCTTGCGGGCAGTGGCCTTCCAGTTGATGCTGCGGATATCATCGCCGGTCACATATTCCTTGATCTGTTCAAACTCCAGGCTGTGTCCGATTTTGCGAATCTTGCGGCTGCCGGCTTCGGCCAGGTTATTGGAATAGGCCAGCAATTCGTATTGCCGCAGAGCCAGGTAAGAGGGTAATACCCTGATCACCTGGTGCCCTTCGTTTTGTATGCGCCGCACAATCAGTTGCAAGGGGCTTTTTACAAATACATTGATTTCGTGAAATACATATTCCCCGCGTTCGGTGGGGCGCAGTTCGTAGCCAAGTGTTTGTATTTCGCCGCTGTTAAGCCCGGCACGCAATAAAAAATCACGTTGTTGAAACTGAACGGGGATTTCATCGATTATCTTCACTGCAATACGAAAATGAAACTGGTTGGTGAGTACCAGTTGCACTTTGTTGACATCGCCGTTGCTGAAACGGTCGGCCATTATGCGTTCTATGTGTACGCCCTGGCGACGGACAAACAGCAATACATAATCCAGCATCACCATCACCGCCAGGAACAAGAGGCAAAGCAGGGCTACATTAAAAAGCCATTCCCAGTAAAAGGAAAGTACAAAAAGAACGATAATGGTCACAAACGACCAGTAAAATCTTTGTGCAAAAAAGAGCGGCCGTATGAATCGTTTATAAAATGACATGCATTTGTTTAATACTCAATTTTTACTACCTCGGAACTTCCATACTTTGAATAATCTGCTCTATCACATCATCCGTACTCGCTCCTTCCATTTCCTTTTCAGGCGTTAACACAATACGATGGCGCAATACCGGTGGTATTACATAAATAATATCATCGGGTGTCACAAAATCGCGGCCACGCATGGAGGCCAGGGCCTTGGCGCCATTGAGAATGCCAATGGAAGCACGCGGCGAGGCGCCCAGGTAAATACTTTTATGATTGCGCGTATTGGCCACTATGGAAGTAATAAAGCTGATGAGCTTTTCTTCTACATGAATGTTACGAACCTGGCTGCGCAGGTTGTCTATTTGTGCGGAAGACAGCACCGGATTGATCTGCACCAGCATATCCTGCAAATTCGACTGGTGATGGTGCAGCACAATGCGGAATTCCTGTTCGGCCGTAGGATAGGTAACATTGATCTTGAATAAAAAGCGGTCCAGCTGCGCTTCCGGCAAATGATAGGTACCCTCCTGCTCGATGGGGTTTTGTGTGGCCACCACTATAAAAGGCGCCGCCAGCGGGTAGGTTTGGCCGTCAACGGTTACCTGTCTTTCTTCCATCACCTCGAACAGGGCTGCCTGTGTTTTGGCCGGTGCCCGGTTGATCTCATCTATCAGCACAATATTGCTGAATATGGGACCTTTATTGAACTGGAAGCTGGTTTCTTTGGGATTGAAGACGGAGGTACCGATCACATCGCTGGGCATCAGGTCGGGCGTAAACTGTATACGCGAAAAGCCTACCGATATGCTTTTACTCATTAACTTGGCAGTTAATGTTTTGGCTACACCGGGTACGCCTTCTATCAATACATGCCCATCGGCAAGTATGGCGGCCAATAATAATTCCACCATCTGTTCCTGCCCTACTATCACTTTCCCGATCTCACTTTTCAGGGTGGCTACCGATTGCTGTAAGGTGCTTAGATCGGTTCTGACGTCGAAAAAATTTTCTTCCATGTATTATGCGTGTTTATAAAAATGCTCCAATTTTTGATTCAGTTCCAGCAAGCGTTCATCCGAAACGGATGGCTCGTTCTGCACCATTTGTAAATGGTATAACAGGTCGTTGATGGCATGGCTGTCGTAACCTGTTTTCCAGGCCAGCCGGTTCGCGAATTCGGGGTCCGACAAAGAAACGCGTATGCTGTATTTGCTGCGCACATAGTCCATAAAATGCGCCGTCATTTTCAAAGCCAGGTTGCTGTTATCGCGTCGCTGGAAATACAGCCGCCCGATCGTTTTCACAAAATCAAGCGAAGCATTTCGCAGGGGCGGTATTTCGGGAATGATCCGTTGTTTTCGTTTCGATTCAAAAATATAAATGATCAGCAGCAATAATAACAGCAACCAGAATGCGTAAGCCAGCGATTTCTGGCTCAGTATCCAGCCCAGGGCGGAAAAATTGCTTCGCGAGGAATTTTCGGCGCCTCTTTCGTGATAGCGGAAATAATCGTCCCAGCGTACCACCTCCACGTTTTTGGGCAGGTACGACATGACGTTATCGTAGTACGATTTGTTTTGCTTATGCAACAAAAAGAAATTGGTCAACGCCGCAGGCGCCATATGCACATAAATGGAACCACCGCCATCGTAGGAGAACTTTACAAAATTAGCCCTGCCCTGCTCATCCCATCCCAGAATGGTAGTGATAGACGAATCCATGGAGGTGATATAATTATCCAGTGCATAACCGGGATAGGTGTAGGTCAGGGAATCGGCGGTTTCGGGATGGTCAACGGTTACCGTCAGCGAATCTTTTACGTTATAGATGCTGGTATAGTATGCGGCTTTCAAACGAAGGCTGTCGAGCAGGGTTTCTCCAAAACGCATCGACGACATGAATACATGCTGTCCCTGCGCTACCTGGCTCAGCAGGGCAGTCACCTCGTTGTCGTCGGGCACAATTTGCGTGGAAATGATGATATAGGCCGTTTTGTGATCGTCGTATTCCAGTTCCTCCTCTATGGCCTTCTTTACGTCTTTGAACAGCACTGATTTGTATTTGTCGGGCGATCGTTTATTGATGACAATGTCGGCCTTTGGAAAAATATGCTGCAATTCCTGGTAAGCATACCAGGTGCCGTAGGGAATTTTATCGTTGCGCCAGAAAGTAACCCTTTTGTTCATGCGTTTGCTGCCATTGTTGCAACTGCCCAGCAGGCACAGCATACCCAGCAATAACAGGAACAGGTGATATGGACTATTGATCTTCACTATTTGACGGCATTGTAAAATTGCTGGAAATTATTGTGCACTACCCTGAACTGATCTTCATTCAGCGCAAACTCGCCATACCATACATAATCGTATATGCGTGTAAGAAAACGGAACTCCTCTCCCATTTTATGCCCGCTCATCTGTTTCACGTATTCGTAATTGGTGCTTTGCGCATGAAAACGTATCAGCAGCTGATCGTTCAACAGGCGCAGGGCTTTCAGGTACATAAACCGAACGGCCAAACGGTGTTGTTTGTCGTGAACGGCTTTATGAATCTTCTCATCCAGGTTTTCGTCTTCAATACCACCCTCGTCGTTTTCGATCACCGGTTTCGATTGTTTGTTCCTGTAAAACAGGTAAAGGTTGTTCACCACCATCACCCGGTATATGACAAACAGGAAAAAAGCAATCAGCAGGCCATAGAACAACATGCGCACCGTGTCGTTGCTGAAGAACCGGTAAAAATGGTACCCAAACCCTTCGTCTTCCCGCTCTACCGGTTCCTGCGCCCAGAACGCCGGGTCGTTGGCATAGGCAAACTCCTTTTGCTTTTTTACGCGGCTCACGGCCGAATCGGGTACTGCCCGCAATGCCGGCCGCTCGGGCTCAAACACAGTTGCCTGGGGAGGGGCAATTATCTGTTCATCTTTTACCACCTCCTCGTCTACCGTATCTTCATAAAAATAATCATCCTGTGCATGCGCTATTATGCCTGCCAGAAACATAACGGCCAGCAGCCAACACTTAACGATGCTCCCCTGCAGGTATAATGCCCTGGGCAACCTATATAAAAACCGGTGCTTCATTTGGCAGGTAAGATAAAATTATTTGGCCGATTGAGCGGCTTTTGATCGTTGTACCTGGATGGGGTACCAAACAAAATACCAGATTATAAACGTGAAAGATGCACTCAATATGGAAATGCTCAGCCAGCGGGGCATGCCGGAATAGCGTGTTACAAATCCTTCCAGGAAGGCGGCCATGAGAATGATGGGGGTTATACCGATCATGATTTTCAGACCGTCTTTTCCGCCGCGCATCAGCGAATGCAGGCGTTTATGCGTACCGGGAAACAGGATGCTGTTGCCCATGATAAGGCCCGCGGCGCCACTGAGTATGATAGACGATATTTCCAAAGTACCATGTATCCAAATCACCAGTACTGAAGCCCAGCCCAATCCTTTGGCAAAAAAATAATATTGAAATGACCCCACCATCACCCCGTTTAAAAACATTTCCTTAATACTGCCCAGTCCAAACAATACGCCAAAAACAAAGATCCTGAACAGCACATATATATTATTCAACGCAATTATGAAGAACATGTTCAGTTCATTAGTTTGTTTGTACACGCCAAATGGATCGCCCTTGGCGATGTTCTCTTCGGTCATCTCCACATAGCCATCGCCCAGCACACCACGTACAAAGGTTTCGTCGTGCGCCGCCGAAAAGGCGGCCATAATGGCAAAACCGGTAAAAATGAGGAATGCATATAATATTTGCCGGTGATGTTTACGAACCGTAAGCGGCAGTTCAGTTTTCCAGAACCGGCCTATGCGTGAACTTTCTTCGCGTTTGTTCCGGTAAATGCTCAGGTAAATACGGGAGGCGAGGCCATTGAGGTATTGGGTTACCTTGCTGTGTGGATAAAAGGTCCTGGAATAACCGAGATCGTTTACCAGTTCCGTGAACTGTTGCGCCATTTCATCTGGGTCCCTGGTTGTTTCATATTGATACTTCTTCCACTTATCTATATTTTTCTTTATAAAAAGGCCTTCTCTCACTATTGTGTTTTTAAGGTTTCAAAACTTGCCGGAGGAATGTAATTATTTTGTGAAATAAATATAATAGTTATATTTCGAACGTTATAGCATAAATTGTAGTATATTAATTTACATGCTTTTAGTAAAATTAGATACAGGATTCAATATCGAGGTGGAATTTCCGCTCAGTCCCTTCCACCGGCGTTTTTTTGCCTGGCTCATCGATTTTATTATCCAGTGGGTATACCTGTGGATGGCAGCCGAATTGCTGAATGCGCTCACCAATCATTCCTGGAGCAATGAAATATGGACCATTGTGGTGTATATGTTGCCGTTTATGTTTTATCATTTGATATGTGAAGTGATGATGAACGGGCAAAGTATTGGCAAAATGGCTACCTCTATCAAGGTGATGACCCTGCAGGGCGGCCAGCCTTCCCTGAGCCAGTACCTGATACGATGGATGTTTCGCATTATTGATTTTCCTTTCCTGCTGCTGGTGGGCGTGATGCAGGGATATATTACCTGGTGGGTCGTGTTGTTGTTATTTGCCGGATTGATATGTATGATCGTATCGCCCAAATCGCAGCGGCTGGGTGATTTGGTGGCGGGTACAATCGTCATCGATCTGAAGAACCGGACTTCCTGGCAGGATACCGTATTCACCGAGGTGGAGGAAACCTATCAGGCGCGGTATCCGCAGGTGATGCAGTTGAGCGACCGGGATATCAATACCCTGAAAAATATCATTGAAACGGTGAAGAAAAGGAATGATTTTGATTTGGCGTGGAAGATAGCAGACAGGATAAAGGGGAAATTGAAGATAGAGAGTGAACAGGAGCCGTTGGAGTTTTTGCAGACGATGCTGAAGGATTATAATTATTATTCTACGAGGTAGCCTTGCACAGTGGCCGCCTGCAAAACGGGCGCACCCCGGATTGCAAAAAACTGCCCCGCCTTTGGCGGGGCAGTTTTTTCGGGTGGCCGTTGCGCAGGCTGCCGGTTTGTGCGGGCGCTAATACGCCTGCGCAAACAACACCCTTTGCTTCGCGGGTTTCCCGCTGTACACACAAACCCCCTCCTCCAGCTTATTATCCAACGGTATACACCTTATCGTAGCCTTCGTCTTTTCCTTTATAGCCGCCTCGGTCTCCGGTGTTCCATCCCAGAACGCCGAAATAAAACCACCCTTCTCACGCAATGTTCTTTCAAACTCGTCCCAACTGTTCACAGGCGTAATATGCGCATCCAGATGCGCCTTCGCTTTATTGAAAATAGATTGCTGCACTTCCTCCAGCAACTGCACAATACGCAAACTCAATCCATCCATCGATACACTTTGTTTTTCTTTGGTATCCCTGCGCGCCAGCTCCACGGTATTGTTTTCCAGGTCGCGCATACCCACTGCCACACGCAGGGGCACACCCTTCATTTCATATTCGGCGAATTTCCATCCGGGACGGGCATTGTCGTTATCGTCGTATTTTACACGCACCCCCATACCCTTCAACTCCAGCACCAGCTCCCTGATTCTTTCATCGAGTTTTGCCTTTTGCTCTTCGCCCTTATAAATGGGCACGATTACCACTTGTATGGGCGCTATTTTGGGCGGCAGTATCAATCCGTCATCGTCGCTGTGGGCCATCACCAGGGCGCCAATCAGGCGGGTGCTTACGCCCCAGCTGGTAGCCCATACATAGTCCAGCTTGTTTTCCTTATCGGAGAATTTTACATCAAAGGCTTTGGCAAAATTCTGACCCAGAAAATGCGAGGTTCCGGCCTGCAGGGCCTTGCCGTCCTGCATCAGCGCCTCAATGCAATAGGTATCTACGGCGCCGGCAAAACGCTCGCTTTCCGATTTTACGCCCCTGATCACGGGCAATGCCATCCAGTTTTCCACAAAATCGGCGTATACATGCAGCATCTGCACGGCTTCGGCCACGGCCTCCTGCTGTGTAGCATGGGCGGTATGTCCTTCCTGCCATAAGAATTCGGCGGTACGTAAAAACAGACGGGTACGCATTTCCCAGCGCACTACGTTGGCCCACTGATTAATGAGAATCGGCAGGTCGCGATAGCTTTGTATCCAGTTTTTGTAGGTATTCCAAATGATGGCCTCGCTGGTGGGACGCACCACCAGCTCTTCTTCCAGTTTGGCTTCAGGATCAACCATCAAAGCGCCTTTTTTCGAAGGATCGCTTTTCAGCCGGTAATGCGTTACCACGGCGCATTCCTTGGCAAACCCTTCGGCATTCTTTTCTTCGGCCTCAAACAGGCTTTTCGGCACAAACAGCGGGAAATAGGCATTGGTATGGCCGGTATCCTTGAACATCTTGTCCAGGGCATCCCGCATATTCTCCCATAATGAAAATCCATAAGGTTTAATGACCATGCAGCCACGTACGGCCGAATAATCGGCCAGGCCGCCCTTTATGACCAGGTCATTATACCATTGCGAATAGTCTGCGCTTCGGCTGGTGATTTCTTTACTCATAGTTTGCTTGTGTTATTTGAGGTCGGGGGTCGGAAGTCAGAGGTCGGAATAAATATTCGTGTTATTTATGACTTCCTGCCTCCGGCTTCCGGCTTCTTTTTAATCTGCTTTTAACGTGGTGCTCATCCCTGAAAAAACCGCCTTCTATCTTCATAATCAACCGGTTTGTCGATAAAATTTAACATTCTCCGTGTAATAATTTCCTGACGCCGCCTGTCTTTTTATCGTACCTTTAATTCAGTAATTTTTTTATCGAAGACGCAAAAGTAGTACTTCACTTCGTAAAACGTTAAAACCATTACTATGAGGTTCCTAAATATACTCCCTGCTGTATTGGCTGCGCTATCCCTGGCCAGTTGCTCCGTATACCGTCAGGGCCAAACACCCGATGATGTATATTATTCACCGGGACGCGATAAAGAAAGCTATGCAGTAGTGGATAATAGAAATAACAACCGCTATTACAGGCAACAGCAAAACGATTATTATAATTCAGAAGATAATTACCTGCGTATGCGTGTACGCGACCGCTACCGCTGGAGCCGGTTCGATGATTATTATTATATGAACGACTGGCAGTATGGCGGTGGATATTACCCCGGCATGTATGCCGGTATGTATTACAGCCCCTACGGGTTTAGCTATACCAATCCATTTATGTTTGGCGGGATGTGGGGTGGTCCGTATTTCGGCTACCATTCCTATTGGAACAGCTTTTATGCCTGGAACAGTTATTACAACCCCTATTGTCCGGGTTATATCGTGGTAAGTCCAAAAACCAACCCGGTAGCCTACCAGAATGTGCGTAATTTCCGCATGAGCAGCTATACCAATACGGCCTATAGCAACCGCAATACGGCCAGCGGGAACAGGTTGATGAATTCCTACCGCGCCACCACGCCCAATAACGCCAGGTACAACAACAGCAATTCCTATTTGAATACACAATCGGGCAATAACAGAAGTGTGGGTAGCTCGCTGAGGAAAGTATTCTCCAACAGCAACGACAGGGGCAGCAACAGTTATTACAATCCCGGTTCATCCAATTCGCCCACCCGCACCTACAATCCCACTCCTTCCCGCAGCACCTATTCACCCTCTGGTAGCGGTGGCGGCAGCAGAGGCGGTGGCGGTGGTAGTGTAGGCAGCAGCAATGGACGCTCCGGCCGCGGCGGAAGATAAAAGCATGAACATATAGATACGAACGCATTTATAACAACGGAAGCAATTGTATTGGAGGTATTCAATATCTTGCTTCCGTACTTATATAGTATTGTCCCTGTACAGGGATTTGTCTTACAATGATTGCACAATGAAGAACATAGTTTATATCCTTTTTCTGGTATCGGTTTGTCAGCCATTAACAGCGCAATTACCCGAAGATGCCCTTCGCATGGGCTGGAACATTCCTGGCGGTACAGCCCGCCAGCAGGCCATTGGCGGCGCCATGGGTTCACTGGGTGGCGATATTTCCTCGATGTTTGTGAACCCCGCCGGCCTGGGCTTTTACAAAACCAGCGAAATGGTGCTCACGCCTGGTTTTAGCTTTTCCAGGAGCAACAGCAATTACAGGGAAACCGATGCCCGATCCGAAGTCATGAGCCGTTTCAATATCGGCGCCTCGGGTTTTGTATTTGGCAACAGCAATACCTACTCAAAATGGACCAGCAAGGCCTTTGCCATTGGCATCAACCGAACGGCCAATTTCAACAGCAGTGTATATTATAAAGGCGAAAACTCGCTCAGCTCGTATAGCGAAGCTTTTGCAGAAGAACTGGCCGCCTCGCAAATCGATATCGGCGATTTCCAGAACAGCGACCTGTCTATTGGCACCAAGCTGGCCATTGAAAGCTATCTGATCGATACAATGACCCTGAACGGTGAAACACAGGTGATTGGTTTGCCCGAATTTCTGAGTTCGGTGAACCAGGAAAACCGCATTACCACCACCGGCGGTATTACCGAAATTGCACTGGCCTTTGCCAACAATATGAACGATAATTTGTATATCGGCGGCGCCATTGGCATTCCCATTCTCAATTATAACAGAACCACCGAATACCTGGAAACCGACCCCACCAACGACAACGATAATAATTTCAATTATTCAAGGTATATCGAAGATTTTAGCTCACGTGGTGTGGGTGTGAATGTGAAACTGGGTTTGATATTTAAACCTCAACCATCCTGGCGGGTTGGTTTGGCCGTACATTCGCCTACCATATATGGCATCAGGGACAAATTAAGCGCCCGCATGATCACCGATGCAGAAAATTATGTGGCCCCCAACTATGGCGCCATCGATGCGTCTACCATTGATGCCGCCCGATACAAATACGACCTGGTTTCGCCCTGGCGTTTCCTGGCAAGCGGCTCTTATGTGATAGGTGAAGTGGCCGATGTAAGCCGGCAAAGAGGTTTTATTACAGCCGATGTGGAATATGTAACCTATGGCTCACCGCGCTTCAGCGCATCAGACGCATACGAGGACGACAGTTATTTCAAAGATGTAAACAATGTGGTAAAGAATTCATACAAGGGCGCCTTTAATTTCAAGGTGGGTGGCGAAATGAAATTCAATACCCTCATGACCCGCCTGGGTGTTGCCTATTATACCAACCCTTACCGTGATGCCGACCTGAACGGCAATAAAATGAACCTCAGCGGCGGCCTGGGTTATCGTAACAGGGGCATATTCCTGGATCTCACCTATGTGCAAAGCCTGAATAACGATGTGCACTTCCCCTATCGTTTGACCGACAAACCCAACACATTTGCCGAAATCAAAGACAGAAGCGGTTACCTGGTCATGACACTGGGTTTCAAATTATAGAGTGAAGCGCTTCCATGCGGGCCACCCATTTTATATCAGGATCTTTTCTAAACCAGGTGAGCTGCCTTTTGGCATATTGCCTGGTATTGATCTTAATACGATCGATGGCTTCAGGGAGCGACCATTTTCCATCCAGGTAATCGAATAGTTCGGTATAGCCTACTGTTTGCAGGGCATTCAAATGGCGATAGGGCAATAAAGCCTCTGCCTCCTGCACCAGACCCTGTGTTATCATGGCATCAACACGGGCGTTGATGCGTTCGCGCAGTTCGGGTTTGGGGAGGTCGAGCCCCAGCTTTACAATCCTGAAATTGCGTGTTGTTTTTTTGCCCTGCTGGTAGCTGCGAATGGAGCGGCCGGTGGCCTGCATTACTTCCAGCGCCCTGATGAGGCGTTGCGGATTTTGTATTTCTCCGGTGGCAAAATACTGTGGGTCGTGCAGCCGCACCTGTTGCTGCAGCCAGGCCAGCCCATATTTTTTGTATTGTTCAATGATTTGTTGCCGTATGGCGGGCGAAACAGGCGGCATATCATCCAGCCCTTCACAAAAGGCCTTGATGTACAAACCTGTACCGCCGGCCAGCACCACATGATCGTGTTGTTGAAATACTTCGGCAGCGGCCTCCAGTGCATATTGTTCAAAAACGGCCGCATTTACCTCGTCGTGAATGGAATGGGAATTGATAAAATAATGATGTACCTGTTGCAGTTCGGCAGGTGATGGTTTGGCCACGCCGATATTCATTTCACGAAAGCATTGCCTGCTATCGGCAGATATGATGGATGTGTTGAAGTGTCGGGCAATATCGATGGCAACAGCAGTTTTACCAGATGCGGTAGGCCCGGCAATTACTATACAGGTTTTCAAATTTCGTCGTCTTTACCTTCTTCGGCTTCCTCCCCCATGCCCAGGTCTTCTTCGTCCTGGTCGCCCTCGGTACTAAAACCTTCGGTGCCGGCTTTCAGGTCGTATTTTTCTTCCATTTCAGTAAGCTTGTCACCGGCAATGCCCTTGGTACCATACTGAGACGGTGCAATGCCTTCTGATTTTACCACGGCGGGGTATTCGATCTTGCTGCTCTCTTCTTTCGATACGTTGATCAGCTCAACCAGGAAGCCCCAGTTCTTTACAAAATCGTATACGTATATGAATTTCTGGTTGGGATCCTTGATCTCTGAACCGATCAGGGTCTCTTCCATCAATAATGGCGGTACCTTGTAAGGCTTATCGTATTTGGCGAGGGTGATTTCACGGCCACGCTGCCAGTTATCGTTGCTGCGATAAAAGGTTGCCTGGTGTTTGTTGTCAAACTCATACGCCTTCAATATTACCTGATGTAATTGCTGAAAGGTTTGTGTATGTTTGATGGCCACGTCCCGGTAAATACTGTCATCCTCTTCAAAGTATACTCTAAATTTTAAAACAGCCATATATATCGTATCTGGTTTCTTGTTAGGTTCCTAATCAATCAGGGGTGCCTAGCCCCTTCGGTAAATGTAAGATAATTCCGCAACTATTATACCATGCCCCCATTCCGTCCTTTTTTTAAGATAAAAATGGTCGAACCAACGCTGCATGACGGGCTTACGCTGGCAAAATAAAAATATATTTCCAATTTAATTACCCGCATCCTTTTTATTGACAACATGCAATCCCATTTCAGCAGCTTTTTTCATCATAAAGTCATAGGCTGAATCATAACTGTTGTCTATTTCGCCATCTAGAATGGCCTCGCGGATGGTATTTTTCAGGTCGCCCACGGTTTTGCAGGGCTTCAGTCCGAATATGTCCATGATAATCTCCCCTGTTATGGGTGGCTGCCAATTGCGGATGCGGTCTTTTTCTTCCACCTCGCGCAGGCGTTTCCTTACCATCTCGAAATTCTCGAGATAACGGGCAACCTTTTGTTTATTTTTCGAGGTGATATCGGCTTCGCACAACAACATCAGCGAGTCGATATCGTCACCGGCATCGAAAAGCAGCCTGCGAATGGCGGAATCGGTAATATTCTCCTTTGTTAAACTGATGGGCCGCAAATGCAGTTCCACCATCTTACGTACAAAACGCAGCTTTTCATTTTGCGGAAGCTTTAACCGGTTGAATATACGGGGCACCATTTTGCCGCCCACCACTTCGTGACCATGAAAGGTCCACCCATGCCCGCGTTCAAATTTTTTAGTGGCAGGTTTGCCTATATCATGCAGCAGGGCGGCCCAGCGCAGCCACAGGTCGTTGGTATGGCGCGCCATATTATCCACCACCTGCAGGGTATGGTAAAAATTATCCTTATGCCCCATTCCATCAATGTACTCGGCCCCTGCCAGGTCAACCATTTGGGGAAAGATGATGTGCAGTAACCCTGTCTTGTATAACAGATCGAGCCCCACCGATGGTTTGGGACTCAGCAAAATTTTATTCAGTTCATCGGTAATGCGTTCCTGCGAAATGATGCGAATGCGCTCTACATTATCCTTGATGGCCTGGTAGGTAGCCGGTGCAATCACAAAATTCAGTTGTGAGGCAAAGCGAACGGCCCGCATCATACGCAGGGGATCATCACTGAAAGTTTTCAGGGGATCCAGCGGTGTTTGAATGATCTTTTTTTCCAGGTCCTGTACACCGTTAAAGGGATCGATCAGTTTTCCGTAATCGGTGGCATTCAAACTAATGGCCAGGGCATTGATGGTAAAATCGCGCCGGTCCTGATCGTCTTTGAGTGTGCCCGGTACCACTTCGGGATTGCGGCTGTGATAACGATAGCTTTCCTTGCGCGCACCCACAAATTCAATTTCAAAATCAGCCTCACCATAGAAATGCTTCAGCTTTATTTGCGCGGTGCCAAAATTTTTAAAGAAGGAAACGGTTGGTTTGGGTTGAAAACGGGCGGCCACTTTATGGGCCAGTTCAATGCCATCGCCTACACAAACAATATCAGCATCTTTGGTGGGACGGCCAAGCAATTTATCGCGTACAAATCCTCCAATAATATAACAGGGCACGCCCAGCTCTTCGGCGGCATGTTCAATTTTTTTGAACACAAATAATTCCTTTTCGCTGCAGCGGATATCCATATGGCACAAAGATAACAGTCTACAAAGTATTCAGTAATTGTTCTTCCTGTATGTCGTAAGCGCATTTAAAATGACGTAACGGGCAAGCCGGGAGCCCGTGCAGTCCGCAGGGCCGGCAGGCCAGTGGTTCCTGCTTTTCCACAATAAACTTTTTATCGCTCAGGGGGCCAAAACCAAAGGAAGGTAAGGTTGAACAATAGATGGCGGTTACAGGCGCATTCACTGCCGATGCAAAATGCATGGGCGCCGAATCGTTTACATAATTCATGGCGGCATCCTGCATGAGGGCGGCCGATTGTAAAAAGCTCAGCTTGCCGCAGAGGTTCACAATGGATAAATGCGTGGAATTTTTTTTGATATCATCGCCCAATGCGGCATCTCCGGGAGCGCCCAGTATGTATACCGTGTATTGCGGCGGCAGTTTATTCAGAAAATTGATCCATTTATCTTTCGGATATTGTTTGGTAAACCATACCGAAGCCGGAGAAATGGTAATATAGGGCAGCCGTTTATACGGCTCTACCATAGCCTTATCACTGGCCGAAGGATACAGGCGGGGCTTCATGGCCACATTGCCGGTGAGGTCTTTTAATAATTCGTTATTCCTTTCTATTTCATGTATGTTCTTCCCTATTATATGTTTAACTCTTTTGGTAAAGAAACGGCTCAGGGGATTTTTATCAAACCCAATAGTTTCTTTGGCGCCTGAAAAAGCCGTGAGCAAACCGGTAGCGGCAAAACGTTGTACATTGATCACATAATCGTATCGCCTTTGCCTGATTTCTTTGCTAAGCTTCCATAAGTTGGCCAGTTTGCCTTCTTTTTTATCCCATATCAGCACTTCGTACAAATAAGGGTGGTTCAGCAATAAGGCTTCATTGCCTTTTCGTACCAGGAAATCGATATGCGAACCAGGGAAATGGGCATGCAGCTTTTCAATGATGCCCGTAGCCAGCACCACATCGCCAATAAAAGCCGTTTGGATGACCAGGAATTTCATACTTGTTATTCTCTTATTACAGTTACCGTGCCATTCCGGTTCCATTTGATGATGGCTGAAGGCGCATGCACGGTTTGATCGTTTTGCCGGTATTGCACAATATAATCCACTCCCTGCCAAATGGCAGGAGAAATATCTTTGAATGTAGCCGGCGACGGATCGCCGGAAATATTGGCCGATGTTGATACAATGGGTTTTCGCAACCGCTTGATGAGGTGTTTGCAAAAAGACTCCTTCACAATGCGTATGGCCACGGTGCCGTCGGTATTGATCACATTGGGGGCAAGCCCAATGGCGCCCTCATAGATCACCGTGGTGGGTTTTTTCGCTTTTTTCAGGTAGTCGAATACCTGCAGGTCTACATGCGCCACGTATTGTAGCAACTCCTTTTCATCGGCCAGCAATACAATCATGCTTTTTGTTTCGGGTCTTTGCTTCAGCGAATAGATCTTGTCAACGGCCTGCTCATTGGTGGCGTCGCAGCCAATGCCCCAGATGGTATCGGTCGGGTACAGAATCAATCCCCCCGACTGCAATACTTTCAGGCTGGTTTCAACGTCGTTGCTAAAGTCCATGGCGGCAAAGATATGGTAAAGAGAGAAGGCCTAAAATAATCCCCTAAATTGTACAAACACATTATGTTTGCAAAAAATTAAAAATGCAATGAAAGATCTGATACTTGAAGCCTGGAGCAACCGCAACCTGTTAAAAGATGTTAAATATTCAGATGCCGTCAGGGCAGTGATCGAAGAAGTGGACAAAGGCCGTTTGCGTGTGGCCAGCCCCGGCGCCGACAGCAAATGGACAGTAAACGAATGGGTAAAACAGGCCATTTTAATGTATTTCAGCATTCAGCAAATGCAAACCTGGAACATAGAGCCTTTTGAGTTTTACGACAAAATGCTGCTGAAAAAAAATTATAAAGAGCTGGGCGTACGGGCTGTGCCCCACGCAGTAGCGCGTTATGGCGCCTATATTGCCAAAAACGTGGTGCTGATGCCCTCCTATGTAAATATCGGCGCTTATGTGGATGAAGGCACCATGGTTGATACCTGGGCCACCGTGGGTAGTTGCGCCCAGATTGGCAAGGGTGTGCACCTGAGTGGTGGTGTGGGCATTGGCGGTGTGCTGGAACCTCTGCAGGCCAGCCCCGTGATTATAGAAGATGGTTGTTTTATAGGTAGCCGCTGTATTGTGGTAGAAGGCGTTGTGGTGGAAAAAGAAGCCGTGCTGGGCGCCAACGTGGTGTTGACACAAAGCACCAAGATCATTGATGTAAGCGGTAACGAGCCTGTTGAATACAAGGGACGTGTACCTGCCCGCAGCGTGGTGATACCCGGCACCTATGCCAAAAAATTCCCGGCCGGTGAATACCATGTTAGCTGCGCCCTCATCATTGGCCAGCGTAAACCCAGTACCGATTTGAAAACAAGCCTGAACGACGCGCTGCGCGATTTCAACGTAAGCGTATAAATTGAGTGAAAACAAAAAATATCATGTTACACTTGCAGGGTTCCTGATCACTTTTGTGGGCGCCATACTGTTTTCAACCAAGGCCATTATTGTAAAGATGGCTTTTGCCAATACCAGTATGGACGCCCTCACTCTGCTTACCCTGCGCATGAGCTTTTCCCTGCCTTTCTATATAGGCGCCGTATGGTTGGCCCGTCGATCTGAAAACAATACACCCCTTACAGGCCGTCAATGGATGGCGCTTATAGGGCTCGGCATTTTTGGTTATTACCTCAGCAGTTTGTTCGATTTTGTGGGTCTGCAATATGTGACCGCCGGCCTGGAACGCCTGATACTTTTTTTATATCCCACCTTTGCCGTGCTCATCAATGCATGGGTGTTCAGGCAGCCCGTAACCCGCATACAACAGTTCGCACTGCTGCTTACCTATACCGGTATTGTAATAGCATATATTGGTGAACTGCGTATTGATATCGGCAATCCCAATTTCATATGGGGCAGTTTACTGATCGTTCTTTGCGCCATCACCTACTCGGTTTATATAGTGGGCAGCGGACGTATGATACCTACGGTAGGTATTACGCGGTTTACCGCTTATGCCATGCTTACATCCACCGCCGGTGTGTTTTTACATTTTGTATTCGCCGGTAGTATGCACGATCTGCAGGTGGCAGGTACCCACTGGTGGTATGGATTGTTGCTGGCAGTTGTGGCAACGGTATTGCCCAGCTTTATGTTGTCGAATGGGATGAAAAAGATTGGTTCCAGTAATGTAGCCATTATTTCGGCTATTGGGCCTGTTAGTACCATAGTACAGGCGCATTTTGTACTGGGAGAAAAGATATTTCCGGCGCAGATAGCGGGAACAATACTAGTAATAATCGGCGTGATATGTATTGGTTGGAAAAGGTAATACCGGCAAAAAACTTTCGCAAATAAACAGGGCCCCTGTTTATTTGCGGTTACTGGTAATTCCCACACCTGGTTCTATAATACGACGAGCAGGATGTTTTTTTCACTTCCGGCGCCTTTGCAGGGGCTACCACGGGCGCCACTACCGGCGCCTGTTTTACAGCCGCCTTCTTCTTTGTTAAGCTAATGGGCATACCCACCGTTACATTCCAGGCCGATGCCCCCGACCGCAACAGCGTAGTGGCAGACTTTGTGCCCGTGGTGGTCACCAGGGTCTCGTTATCCAGGTTGCCCAATCCCCTCAAATACTGCACACCCAACACCAATTTCCGGGCATCGCCCTTCCCCAGTTCAAAATTGGCTCCGGCAATGAATGCACTGCTCCAGTTGCCTGCCCGGTAGGTGTACACGGCATTTTCGGTGATCAATGCAGTTGCCGGGTTGGGCACAAAGGCCATGCCTGCAAATGGTTGTATACGCAGGTTCATGGGTTCCTTTTTGACCACAGTAGCCGGAGTTTCCTGCATGGCCTTCCTGGCCTGGGAGCAACGGCTCATGCCGCTGTAAGCACCGCAGGTCCTTTTTATGGCGGGTGCACTTGTTTTGGCAGCAGGTGCATTTGTTTTCGAAGTCTGCTTCGCCTTACCCAACGCAATGGGTTTTGTACTTACATGGTACCCGGCCTCCAGGCGCATTTGTATATCGCCCCGCGATGCGGTGAAATGGGTGAACCCGGTTTCGGGATCGGTAAACTGATAGGACAGCACCGAGCGGTTGGTGGCAATACCGGCAAAAGGACCATGTATATTTTTGAAACGGTAATCGAGGCGTACGGCAAACTGAGGAGCAACAGCAGCTCCCATGGGCGAAAACTTGCTTTGGTTATTATACCCCACAGAAGTGAAAGATTGTTCAATGCCCGCTTTGGGAGTGAGCGTGAATTGGGCACTCGCTGCGTAACCACATACAACGAATACCAGGCTGGCGTAAATCTCTTTTCTCATAGCTTCGTTTTTTATGGTGTCACATAATTTACGTCAATCCACGCAAAAACGCTTTTTAAATACATGAGTGGTTGGCGCCCGCCTTTACAGTGGTAATTTTTTTGTGGAATGCCGCCCGCTCCCGGCCAAAAAAAGCAGGGCATTTACTTTATATGAAAATTTTTGCGATGTATATTGCAGCGACACTTAAAAAATCAACTATGCAGTTCAAACCCCTATTTATCGGTTGTATATTATCGTTATTCACTACTACTCTTTCTGCGCAGGACCTGCCCCCCGGTTTAGACGCCTACATCAATAAAGTGCTTGCCACCTTCGAGGTGCCGGGTATTGGGCTGGCCGTAGTAAAAGATGGTAAAATTGTATTGGCCAAAGGGTATGGTGTAAAAAAGATGGGCACCCGCGATGCCGTGGATGCGCATACGCTGTTCCCTATTGCCTCCAACTCCAAAGCATTTACAGCTACCGCGCTGGGGCTGTTGGTAGAAGAAGGAAAGATACAATGGGACGATAAGGTGATCGATCACCTGCCGGGCTTCCGCATGTCGGATCCCTTTGTTACCAGCCAAATGACCGTGAGCGATTTGCTGGTGCACCGCAGCGGGCTGGCGCCCTATGTGGGCGACCTGTTGCAGTTTCCTCCCAGCGATTATACCCGTGAACAAATTGTACAGAAGCTGCGCTATATTCCGCTCACCACCAGTTTCCGCAGCACATACGCCTATGATAATATATTGTACCTGGTAGCCGGTGAGCTCATCAAAGCCGTTTCGGGCATGGAATGGGAGGATTTTATTCGAACCCGCATACTGGAAAAGAACGGGATGCTGGAAACCATCAGCCGTTTTTCGTTGATCAAAAACGTCACCAATAAAGCTATGCCGCATGCCCGCTTCGACGGACAGGTAAAACCCATTGAATATTTTTTTGAACATGGTTTTGGCGATGTCACCAATCCTGCCGGTGGTATCGTATCGAATGCATCGGATATGGCGCGCTGGCTCATCGTACAGCTCGATTCGGGACGCACCCTCAACGGAAACAGGCTGTTCAAACCTGCCACTACCAACGCACTTTGGAAAATGATCACGCCCATGCCGGTGCCCACGGTTCACGAACTGTTGAAACCGGCACAGGCCGATTTTGCCGGTTATGGCGGAGGCTTTCATATTTCAAATTACCGTTCCTGGAAAACCGTATCGCATGGCGGTAAACTGGATGGCTTTGTAAGCCGCGTACTGCTTGTTCCCGGTATGAAACTGGGCATTGCCATTCTTACCAACCAGGAATCGGGCAGCGCTTATTATGCCATCATCAACCATATCCTGGATCATTATATGAAGGCGCCACGTTTCGACTGGATGCAGGCCTATAAAAAAACCGAGACCATGCGCTTCGAAGCTATTGCAGCCAGGGAAAAACAAAGCCAGGCAGCACGCGACTCCCTCTCGCGCCCATCCCTGCCCCTGCTTCGTTATGCAGGTACCTACACCGATGCCTGGTATGGCGATGTAACCATTACCCACGAGAACAATCAGCTGATCATGCGTTTCACCCATACCCCCGGTTTAACAGGCAGGCTGGAACATTGGCAATACAATACCTTTATTGTACGATGGGAGAACAGGGAACTGAAGGCAGATGCCTATGTTAATTTTTCCATTGACCAGGATGGAAAAATAGACCGCGTTACCATGAAAGCGGTTTCGGCTCTCACCGATGTGAGCTTCGATTTTCATGACCTGCTATTGCTTCCGCAACGTTAGCACTACCTTATAGTACAGCAAAAAGCCGGGACCAACCCGGCTTTTTGCTGTACTATATTAAAACCCACTGCTATTCCACGATCACCGTTGCCCCTTCCCCCTCTATCTCCGTCAGCGCCGATTCTTTGGTAAGCAACAACACATTCTGCACTCTTGCCTTCGTCCATCTTCCCAATGATACATTGTATTCACCACCCAGCATATTATAATATCCCTGGTCGGAAGGCGTATTGTAAACAAGCCCCATGGTATTGGAACCATTTTGATAGAAGGGCTGGTCTTTTTTGGTAATGGGGTCCTTTACATCGTAATAATCATTGTTGGTAATACGGTAACCCAGCGCCGGTGGACCGGGTGTATACAGGCTGCCGCTGGTGCCTATGAATATCACATCAACCGGTCTTGAATCGGCGGTTACATTGCTGTCTTTGAATACGGCCACGCCCGATGCATTACCGCTGTTGGCAAAAAGGCCGCCCGTTTTTGTACCAAATCCATCACCATCGATATTTACATAATTAAAAGCCCTGATCCATTTTGAGCCGGCCATACTGGTAGAACCGGAACCATTGATCCGTTTACCGGCGCCACCCACATAAAAGAACTCACCTTTTGAAACAGTTCCTGAATACAGGTTGAACTTGTACGTGCGTTTATCGCCGGTAGCCCATCCTTTGGCCGGATAGCCTGTAGGTGTGGAAGCATTGGCATTATTGGTGACCACTACGGCAAAAGGCGAGTCGGCAAAATTGATATCCCGGGTGGCCAGTAACTGTACATATTCGTAATTGCCGTCTCCACCTTTTACATCGGCCATATATCCGGCTATTACAACAGGGCTTACCTCCAACTCGGTGGTCAGTACATCTATATCGTCGCCGGTGCGTAAATACAGTTGTGGCAGCACACTGTCGCCCGATGGTTCATTGTGCACAATACAAAAATAATTGGCCAGTAAGGGCACATTGCTGCCGGCAAAAGCGGCCTTGCTACTGGTACGCAAAGTGAGGTTGCCAAAACCATCGTTCAGCGTTTTATCGCCGGCAAAAGTATCGGCAGCATCAGGCAGGGGATTGAAACAGCCCTTTACGATTACGGCCAGGGTGCTTTCATAATCTTCCGGCTTGTCCAGTATCTTGTTGATGGGTACCCGTCTTAACGGTATGGTATTGCCCGAAGATACCACCTTGATCCTGTCTTTGGTAATACCCGTGAGTTGCAGGTTGCCATTCACCCTGGTCAATACGGCGCCCTCCACGTTGATGTGCAGGGAATCGCCGGGCACATAACTGGCAGCATCGGCGCCAAGCGGAATGGCCAGGCCGCGCAACTGGCTCAAACGGCGGTTGTCCTGCACCACCAGCAAACCTTCGGGCAGGTTGTTACCCGAATGATCGGATACCACCATAACGGCAATACTGGTAGAGCCGAGCATATTATCCCTGGTAAGGGTCACATCTTCTCCCCTGTATAAATTCCTTACATCGTACAGGGCCATATACGGACTGATACGGCCGCCGGGATAACCATCTTTTTTACAGCCCCACATCAGTGAGGCATACAGTAAACAAAGGATATAATTCGTTTTTTTCATCGTCAGTAGTGTTTTTCAGGTTAAGGCTTTTGCCACCAAACATTGGTTGATATGACATCGGGACCCTGCGCCTCTACTGCCTTCCGGTAGTTGGTGGGATTGGTTGACTGTACATACACAGGATAGGTCATCCTGGCCGGCATCACGCCGTTGTTACGCAAACCGGGACCTTTTGGCAAAACGGGGTGCCCGGTACGGCGGTACTCGAACCATTGTTGCAGATCGCACATAAACAATGCGTAATATTTGAACAGGTGTATCTTTTCCATTTTGGTCTCCAGGTCGGCGCTCTCATCCCATTGCATATCGGCTTCTTCCAGGTATTGCTCAACAGGCATGGTCCAGTTAGGCAACCACAGCGTGATGCTGTTCTTCACCCCATCCTTGAAATAGGTTTCTGCGTCACCGCTGATATATCCTTTTACAGCCGCTTCGGCCAGCATGAATTGCACTTCGGCAAAATTCAATATCATACCTCCCAGCGGTTCGTTCATCAGAGTGGCGGCGCCAGTGGTGGAATAGAAATAGGATCTTTTTTCGGGCGCCGTGCCAGGCGCATAACCGCTGGGCACACCTACATAGGCGCCCTCGATGGTGCAATGCGCCACCTGTTCACGTTATTGTCGCCATAATTGGGAATATCTATACGCGGGTCGTTCCAGTCTACCAGGTGTTTTATAAAAAATTCACCAATGGCCGGCGACCTGAAGTCCTGTTCACGCACACTCATCAATGGTGAAATATAGGCGCCGGTGCCTGTCCATTTCAAGATGGCCGATTCATCGTTATTGGCAATAATGGGATAGGCAGAAGCTTTCAGCTCCACTATATCCTTGATCTTTGCCTTACAAAACTCAGCTACTTCGGGTTTGTGTACCACACGCATCAATAAACGCAGATACAGGGAATTACCGAATTTACGCCAGCGGCCGATGTTGCCGTTAAAAACAGGCTCAAACTGTATTGGATCATTCTTACTCAATAACACGTTGGCAGTATCCAGTTTATTGAAGATATCCATATAAATATCCTGCTGCCTGTCGAATGCCGGCTCCATATTACTGCTGTCCTTACCCTGGTTAGACTGAAAATAAGGCACATCGCCATAGGTATCGGTGAGCAGCGAATACACCCACGACTGGCAGATCAATGATATACCTCTGTACGATGCGTTGAGGGTGATCGGATCGTTGGCAATGCGGTAAATATCCTTGAAATTGGTGAGTTCTGTGTACCAGCCATTGTACAGGTTGTCAGACATGGTACTGCGGAAATCGTAACGAAAAACCTGACCTTCGGCATCGCTCATATTCACGGTAATCTGCATCAGCTCGTTATTGAAATTGCGGTTACGCAGCATATTCAACGAAAGGGTGCTTACCAGTGCAGGCGATAGTAACTGATGCGGTAAGGCATTGGGAATATTGTTCAGGTCGGTATTAATTTCCCTGAAATTTTTGGTGCACGATGATAACGCCAAACTGAACAAAACAACAATACTGGCTATTTTTGAAATGGTGTGTTTCATGTTTTTACAAATTAAAATCCAACAAGCAGGGCCAGGCCCACAGTACGGGTAGAAGGAAACTGCGCAATCTCGAAACCCTTGATGATATCCGAACCGGTAAGGGTACCGAATTCGGGATCGAACATGGGCCACGAAGACCACACAAACAGGTTGCGGCCATACAAGCCTATGGTGAGCTTTTGCAGCTTCAGTTTTTGAGCCGTTTTGGTGCTGAGGTTATAGTCTATGCGGGCTTCCCTGAACTTAACAAAATCGGTCCTGAACGTGCTGCCTTCGGCATTATCGATACCCCAGTGCGAGCGGTAGTATTCATCTATATCCGTGGCAATGGTTTCATTGGGATAATATTTCCCGTCGCTCCCCAGCACCACGCCGTTTCCAATGATACCGTTGTAGCGGCCGGGAAGTGTTTTGGTAAGCTTACCCTGTTCACTCATTTTATAATGCATCAGCGAATGGCCTACCGCGCCGTATTGCGCATCGAATTGCAGGTTCAGACGCCATTGTTTGTATTTGAACTCATTAATAAAACCTGCCCGCCATTTTGGAATAGTATTGCCCAGGTATTGCACATCCTGCGAAATAAGGGCAAAGCCGGTTTTGGCGTCGTATACGATCTGGCCATCCGGGGCACGCACATAACCACGACCGTACAGATCGCCCATACTGCCGCCTACCTTTGCCACCAGTTGTCCACCGCCTACAGGGCCTGTTTGTAATACTACTGAACTGTCGTTTAGTTGGGTGATGCGGTTTTCGTTGGCCGAGAAAACGATATTGGCCGACCAGTTGAAACCATTCTTATTCACGAAAGGCTGTGCGTTCAAAGCTATCTCAATGCCTCTGTTGCGCACTTCCCCGGCATTGATCAGTTGCCGGCTAAAACCCGAGGCACGGTCTACAATCCGTTGCAGTATCTGGTCTTTGGTAATACCATTGTACAAAGCCAGATCGATGCCCACACGGTTCGAGAACATTTTCATGGCCAGGCCGGTTTCAAACGTAACGGTACGCAAGGGTTTTAAATCGGGATTGGCCAGCAAGGTGGGATTCTGCAAGCCGCCGCCCTCAAACAATGAACCGGCCGTATTATAGTTATATGCGGTAAGATAAGGCGTTGTTTGGCCACTACCCACACCCGAAACAGAAGCCCGCAGTTTCAGATAATTGATCTTGCGAGGCATTTGCATGATCTCTGACAATATGATGCTGGTATTGGCAGACGGATAAAAGAAACCGGCATTGGTAGTGCGATATGGCGTGGCCAGTACACTATTCCAGTCTTGCCGGCCGGTAAGATCCATGAACAGGTAACCCCTGTATGAAGCTGTTATCATGCCATAAAAACTATTGATGGCATATCTGCTTCTCACGGGAATGGCTACCAATGGGCCGAGAGTATTGGAGAACGAATACAAACCGGGGTAATTCAGAGAATCGGCACGGGTTTCATCCTTGTTGTAATTATTACGCAGGGCGCTGCCGCCGGCCGTAATGGAAAAATCGAAATCGGAATTGATTCGTTTGGCATATTTCAACAGGAAGTCGGCACTGATCTCCTGTGAAAAAATGTTTTGGGTGCGGTAACTGCCCAAACGGTACTTGGTACCGGCATCGTATGGCCGTTCCTGCGCGCGTTGCTCATAACTCATATCCATCGACGACCGCAGCAACAGGCTCAGCTCTTTGGTGAAATTATAAGTAGCCTGCACATTGCCGGTCACTGCATGGCGGTTCGACCGGTTGATGAACTCATAGGCAATGGCATAGGGATTTTCGGGATAGCTGCTGTACGGGTAGAAAATCTTTCTTTTCTCCTGTCCCCTCACCCAATATTCTTTCAGCCAGTCCAGGTCGGCATTGGGCTGCCAGAATATGAACCAGTACATGATCGACTGGTTACCATAACCCGAGCCGGGCAGGTTATCGCTCCACTTATTGTTGTAGTTCACCTTGGCCGTTATCTGCAGTTTGTCGTTTACTTTCGAATTCACCGATAAGGAAACTGAATTGCGTTTATAACCGGTATTGGGAATGATCCATTTGTTGGTAACATTGGTGAGTGAAAAACGCGCCGAGGTTTTCTCCGTTCCTCCGTCTACACTGATGGTATTGGAATACGTTTCACCCGTATTGAAAAATTCGCGGATTTTGTTTTTATAAGGCACCCAGGGAGTAGGTATGGTATCCCTGCCCTGCAAACCTTTATTGAATTGATAGAACATTTGTCCTTCAAAACGCGGACCATAGGCCGAGCTGGAAGCCGAGTTGGGCGAGCGGCCATAGTCATAATCGGCCTGCCCGTCGAGACCAATACCATATTCAAATTGCATATCGGGCCAGCGGTTCACCCGTTCAATGGAAGCATTTGAATTGATGGTGATGCCCAGCCCTTTTCTTTTACTGCTGCCCGATTTGGTGGTGATGATGATGGCGCCGTTGGCAGCCCTTTGTCCGTATAAAGCAGCCGCACCAGGCCCTTTGAGGATTTGTACCGATTCAATATCTTCTGCATTCAGATCGTTCAAACCTGTACCATAGTCGGCCGGCATATTATCGCTGTTGGTGCCATAAGCACCTTCGCCCGAAACACCGGTACGGCGGCCGCTGCCCTGGTTAATAACCACTCCATCTACAACAATCAGCGCTTCATTGTTGTCGGTGAGGTTGTTCTCACCACGAAGTATGATCTTATTACTGCCTGTTGGGCCTGCATTGGAGCGCACCAGGTTTAAACCGGCTACTTTACCCGAGAGGGCATCTGTCCAGTTACCGGCCATCGCATCGGTTAATTGTTCGCCCTGCACCTGTGTGGTGGCATAGCCCAATGCTTTTTCCTCACGTTTAATACCAAGCGCCGTTACCACTACATTCTCCATTTGTTTATCATCTTTTTTGAGTGTGATGGCAACCGTTTGTTCTTCTTTGGCGGTGAATCTTTTTCGAAGGGGCAGGAAACCTACTGCAGTGATCTCTATCGTACCATCGGCCAAAGGAAGGGTTTGTTTGAACCGGCCATTTTCATCGGCCAGCACCATCACGTTTTTACGACCATCCTGTTTTATAAGTACCGTGGCGCCTACAATGGGCAAAGCATCATCTGTAACGATGCCGTTCAGCACCATCATAGGTAGTTGTTTTTTGACCGGTGTACTGGTTGATCTTTTGATCACCCAGCTGTTACCGCTGGCAGTAGCCGCAAAGCCAACCGGGGCTAGCACCTTGTTAAGCAGTTCGCCCACATCAGTGGCCTGGTGTACCGCAGCGGGCGCCTTCACAGCTGCCAGTTCATCGTTGGCGTAAGCCAGTTGTACTTTAAACTGGCGGCTGAAATCTTCGGCTATCTTCGCCAGGTTGTCGGCGCCGTGCCGGAAGCGGAGGGCGGTGTTCTGAGCGTGCAGGGGTAGCATGAAAGTTGTTGAGAAAAAGCATATCAACAACAATCTGCACAGGCCGGTGGTACCGTTGGGACCGCAACGTGCGGCACAAAATGGCTTCGTCCATATATCGCACGTCAACATCGTCCCAACCGGGACGACCCGTTGATAAAATTGTAGGTGTTGCATATATTCATTAGGTTATATACAATAGGTTAGCGCATCCGCCCTCAGGCAGAACCCGTCAATAAACCAATCTGAATGAATTAATGAATATCGTAGCCAGTCAATGTATTCAGCACCGCCAGGTTTTCCTCCAGCGCCATTCTCAAATCCCAGGTGAGTGTAACCTTCTTATTGCTGTCAATCCCGTTGGCCGATAGTGGTACGCGGTAATAAGTGGCCACGCGGTTCAGCAATTCACCTAATGAAATATTATACATACGCACCTTTTCCTGCAACCACCAGTCTGCAGCAGCCGGTTGAATAGTATCAATAGCTCCGGCCATCGACTGTTCGGTGTGTACCTGCTGGCCGGCGGTCAGTAAATGGCGACCGCCCAGGTTGTCGAGTGCTACTTTGCCTTCCTTTACAGATAATTGAATATCTACAGAATCGAGCTTATGGATTGTAAATGCAGTTCCCAATACGGTAACCTGCTGGTTGTTGACCATAATAGAGAACGGATGGTGCGCATCTTTGGCTACCTGGAAAAAAACGGTTCCTTTGGTCAGTACAAGTTGGCGTTTGTTTCCGAAATCGGCATACACGCTGATGGCCGAATGCGGCGCCAGCCATAATGCCGATCCGTCTGTAAGCAATACCTTTTTCAACGAATCGGTACTGGCCAGTTCATACCAGGCATTGGCCGGTTCTTTGACCAGGTGGCCGGGTATGTTGATCAATACCGCCACCAATATGGCTGCTGCGGCCGCCATGCTGATAAAGAACAGTTTTTTCCGGCGCGGTCTGGTATCGATGCGCTGATGGATATTATGTAACAATGTCTGCTTTTTGGCGGCATCCATGCTTCCGGGTGACTGCCAGGCTTTATTCCATAAATCATCCTGGTGCTGGTTTCCTGTTTTATGTTGACTTGACTTTCGGGGCATGTACCCTATAGACGTTTGTTGCGGAGCGTTGGTACCAGGGAATTCCCAAATTTTTTTCAGGCAGGCATAGTATTACATAAAGAACAGTTGAACCTGGCGGAAGAATTTTACCATACGCTGGCCGGCATGGTGCAACTGGTTTTTCACCGTTTGCTCGCTCAAACGCAGTTCGGTGGCAATTTCTTTTACAGAAAGCTGTTCTTCATTTTTCATGGCATAAATACGGCGCATTTTCAAAGGCAGTTTGTCCATGGCGCCCTTCCAGATATGGTATACCTGTTTGTACTGGAACTGCTCATCGGGCTGCGGTTGCTGTTCGGTTTGGTCGGGCATGGAGGCCGGCAGGGTATACCTTTTTCTTTTGCTGGCGCGCAGGTGGTCAGTGATACAATGCTGAACGATGGTGTATAGATAATTGCGGAATGAAGTATGTATTTGAATGGACTGTCTTTTATACCACAGGCGAATAAACACCTCCTGCAGCACATCATCGGCTGCCGAGGCGTCCAGCCGGGATTGTATGTACATATGTACAGGATCCGCGAACCGGTTAAATATCTCATCAAAAGAAGTTATGTCCCCTTGTTTTAGTCGCAATAGTGTTGAGCCGAAATCGGGACCGGTTTCATGCAAACTCATATGGCGCAAACTTAGTATCCAAATGTACTATTTGGCCGGAAGTTGTTTTACCAAATGTTTAAGTTTTTTTAAGCCTGTTTCTTCGATATACCTTATGCAATCGATTGCGTAAAATATTGCTATATGAAAGTGTTTTAAACTTTTTTAAATCTTGGAAATAATGGGGATTATGCGTAAACTTGCTTTCATCTACCTCCTAACCATTCGCACCAGCTTCCCTCTGCACTGCCCCATTGGCAACCCTTTAATACAACCAAGCAATGCACCTGCAATCTGTTACTGTAGCCATAGCCGACGATCATGTGCCTTCCCGCAAAGTGATGCGTAATTTTTTATTGAAGGGTAATTACCGGGTGATCATGGAAGCTGATAATGGCCAGAAATTATTGACCCAACTGGAATCGGCAGCCACCCTGCCGGATATTTGTTTGCTGGATATCAATATGCCCGAATTAAACGGCTGGGAAACCGCCCGCCTGTTAAAAGCCAAATGGCCTTCGATCAGGATTCTGGCCATTTCGGGAGACGACCTGTACAGCCTGACCCGCATCAATCACCCGGGCGCAGATGGGTTTATTAATAAGAATTGCACACAGGTGGAGTTGAATGAGGCTATGAGCAGAATCCTGGAAAGCTGATCAGCGTTTTAACAGGCCGGCAATAATGCCCACACTTCTCTCCAGTTCCTCGGGGGTGGATGACGCAAACCCCAAACGGGTAGCATTCACATTCTTTGTGGGCGAGTTATGTAAACTGCCATTAGAAAAATACAGTTCCTGTTTCAAAGCCTCCTGCGCCAGCCATGGTAAATCGATGCTTTTGTTGAATTGGGTCCATACGGCCATGCCTCCATCCGGCGCTTTGAATTGAACATAATTACCCAGCTCGTTACACAACAACTGGCAAAACAGGTCCCTTCTTTGTTTATAGGTTCTCAGCGCTTTTCGTAAATGTCTTTGTATAATGCCGCTTTGCATTAATACCGCAATGGCATTCTCCAGCACCACATCGCCCTGCCGGTCGATGATGCGCCGCAACTGCGCCAGGTAGCCGATCACATTCTCCGACCCCACCAGGTAGCCCACTCTGAAAGCCGGCGAAATGGTTTTGGAAAAGGATCCGCAATACAATACCATGCCTGCCCTGTCGGCGCTTGCCAAAGGGAACAGGGGTTTACCCAGGTAATGAAAATCGTAATCATAATCATCTTCAAAAACAATAAAGCCGTATTGGGCCGCCAGTTGCAGCATGTCCACCCGCCTTTCAGCACTCATGGCCACCGTGGTGGGATAATTATGATGCGAGGTAACATACACCATACGCACCGGCTGTTTGCGGCAAATGGTTTCCAGTTCATCTACTACCATACCGTTTTCATCAACCGGTATTTTTAGCAATTGGGCGCCGGCCTGTTTAACGTTCATATTGGCGCCATGATAATTCATTTCGCCGGTAACCACCAGGTCGCCCGGCTTTAACAGGGCGGTACAGGCCAGGTGCAACCCCATGATGGTGCCACGGGTGATGAGTATGTTTTCGGGTGTGGTGGTAAGCCCGCGGGTATCGTTCAGGTAACTGCTCAGCACCTGCCGTAACAGTACCGAACCCCTGGTATCGCTATAGCCCAGCCGCATATAGGGGTTGCCTGTAAGCAGTTGCGCCCTGTACGCCCGCGCCAGCTCTTCCACGGGTGCCAGCCTGGCATCGGGGAATCCATCATCGAGATGGTATTTATGATTGGAAAGAATAACGGCTACATTGAGATGCGGCAAGGGATCAAATGAAAAACCGGCTGTTTTTACCGGGTTGGGAACATCATTATTTTGCACCAGCTGCTGCGGTTTCAGGTCGGGCAATTGCCTGGCCACATAGGTGCCGCTGCCTGTTCGGCTTTCGAGCCACCCCTGCATCAACAGTTCTTCATAGGCCTGCACAACGGTTTTACGATGCACATTCATCAGGTCGGCCAGCTGGCGGGTACCCGGCAGCCGGCGACCTGCCTGCAAACGCCCTTCCCGAATAAGGGTCATCAGCTGGTTGGCGATTTGCAGGTACACCGGCTCCGTACTGTTTTTATCGATTGAAAGCAGCGAGCTGGTTATTTTAAAAACCGGACTAGTCATTATTAAAAAATTGGACGGTCTCCCCCATCTCTTAAAGGTACAATTTTGTATAAAACAATTGTATGTCCACACCACCCGATCACCTGATACCCAGCAGACTGGCAAAACGCGCCTATTACGACAAAAACACCATTTACCGCATACTGGACGAGGCGCTGTATTGCACGGTGAGTTATGCCATAGATAATAAACCTTTTTCCATTCCCACTGCTTTTGCCCGCTATGGCGATAAAATATATATCCATGGCTCTGTAGGCAGCCATTTTATTCGCGAAATTGAAAAGGGTTTACCCGTTTGCCTTACCGCAACCCTTATCGATGCATTGGTGGTGGCCAAATCGGCCTTTCATCATTCCATGAATTATCGGTCTGTGGTGATATTTGCCCGGCCTGAAAAAATTGAAGATATTACACAAAAGACTGCCGCCCTGGAATGGCTGACCAACAAGATGGTGCCCGGCAGCTGGCATTACCTGCGGCCGGTAAAAGAAAATGAGGTGCGTAAAACCGCCGTGCTGGCATTTTCATTGGCGCAGGCTTCGGCCAAAGTAAGAGATATGGGACCTGTGGATGACGACGAGGATATGGGATTACCCATTTGGTCGGGACTGATTCCTATTGAAACTGTTCGCCGTGATCCGATGCCGGCAGCGGAAAGTAAGGAGATGGCATTGCCGGCGCATTTGCAGGTGAAGGGGGGCTAAATACCAGGCCCTTGCATCACCCCGCCGGCACCACCACCTTCCGCGAAGCCCGCAAAGGGATTGCCGCCGATAGCAATATCACCGTTGCTATACCTGCCACCATACCGGTGCCCTTTACTGTAAACAAACAAAGCAAATACAATAACAGCGCAATAAAGGCCAATGAAAAAGCAATCATCCTCAACCCAAACCGGTTCTGCATTTTTATGGCTCGCTCCTCGTCCTTATCCACCACCACGGCTGCCACTTCTTTCCGTTTGGCTTTTCTTATCATCATCTCCTTATATTCCTGGCTCATACTTCCCTTCAACCTGGCATATAGTTCATAAATCAGCAATAACAAGGCAGGCAACCCCACACCCACAATAAATTCATTCGCGCGGCTGAGCTTGTAGTCCAGCAAGGCAGGCATGATCATCTTGGCAAACAAATTCACCGACAGCGAAACCATGGTGATCCACAAAGTAGCTTTTCCGTTCAATCGTTTAGAAAACAAAGCCCATATGGGTGGCGCCAGCAAAGGCCCGCCGGTAATGGCTCCCACACTCAAGGTAAATTCCACCAGTCCGCCAATCAAAGGTACAATCAACGCAATGACGATCATGCCAAAACCAAATGCCCACGACGATCTGCGCGCCACCTTCATCAATTGCTTTTCCGAAGCGCCGGGATTGATCTTTCCCTTATAAATATCGTTGGTGAAAACGGCAGATACCACATTCAATGCCGTATTGGCCGAAGCAGAAGTAGAGAAATACATACCGGTCAATATCAGCCCCATCAAACCGGCAGGCAATACCTGTTTGCACACCAGCAAATAGGCATTCTCCGTGTCCATACCCGTTAAGCCCGGGTTAATGGTTTTGTATACCATGGGTGGCAACATCCACAATATGGGACTTAACAGATATAAGGCGGCAAAAAGATAGGCCACTTTGGAAGCCGATGCCGGTTTATCGGTACTGGTATAACGCTGCACAAAAGTCCAGTTGCCGCCAATATAAAACACATGGTACAGGGCAAAGGCGGCAATAAAACCCCAGGTATAATCACCGCTGGTAATATCAAAAAATCCTTCTGGTGTTTTGCTTATAAATTCATGGAAGCCGCCAGCCTCGCTGAACACCAATGGTATCAATAATAATACGGCAGCTGTCAGGATCACAAACTGCAGAATATCGGTCACCATCACCGCCCACAAACCACCTACGGCGGTATACGAAATCATGAGTATACCCAATACCACGGTAGTAGGCGCCAATGGAAAATCAAGCGATGAGCCCACCAGCCGGGCTACGGCATACAATACCGATCCCTTGATAAACAGCGACACAAAAGTGAAGATATAGATATAACTCTGCTGCACCTTCAGTCCCAGCCTTTCCTTGATAAACTCTGCCGCAGTGAGGTTGCCCATAGCCTTCCATTTTGGCGCCAGGTACATGCCGGTGATGATGGCCCCTATACACATGGTCCATTGAATGGTGATGGCCACCCATCCATGCTGGTAGGCAATGGAACCCCAGGCCACAAATGTGCCCGATGAAAAAAAGCTCATGAACAGCGACAACCCGCCAATTGACCAGGGCACGGCCTCGCCCCCGGCAAAAAAAGATTTCAGGTTGCGGCCGGTACGTGAAAAGGTAATGCCCACCAGCAAAATAAAAACCGAGAATATAAATATGACAATGGTATCCAGCATGAAACTTCTTTTATTGATAACATCTTACCGAAAACAAGGCTGCGGGCACATCCTTTCCCGGATGCTCCACTTCAATATGCAATGATTGTGTTTGTATGGCTTTATCCAGTTTGAGCGAATACATGTACTGGTGATTGTTGGTTACATGAGCCAATACATTACCCTGGTCGTCTTTCACACGGAAATTGCGCACGCAAAAAGGCATGATATTCTCCGGGTGTCCCATAAAAACCGTTTCCATCGGGTGGTCGTAATCTACATCAAAAAACAGATCCACCTGTTTGATGGTGACTGCCTGCTTCCATTGCAGGTGCAGCGTGGGCGAAGGATCGTTCCAGTCGGCCACCCAGGCATTGGGATGATGGGTAGGCCGGTCAATATTGTTGGCTACATTCGGGGCGGCAAATGCTTTTATGCCATCAGGATATTTAAAAGCCAGGTTTTCACCACCGGGCCGGCGTTTTGGAACCCAGAACTCAAAGGCATCGATACCAATGCCGGGCGGAGGTGTTTGTTTGCCATAATTAGAAACCGACTTGTTGATGGTATTAAACACCGACAAAATGCCCGTTACCCTTTTGGAAGTATGGTGCATTTTTATGTTGTTATTTTGGAAGAAAGTAATAAAGGCATAGGCATCTTCCTGCATTTTGGCATCAAATTGCAAACGCAAACAGTTTCGGCCTTTATGAATGGCGATGGTTTGCCGGCACTGCGTAATATCGGGCGTATGATTGGTGGCCTTGCTGCTTACCCTGAACGCCACATCAAGTATTGTTTCCACTTCGCTTTCTGCATGAAACACAAACAACCCCGGTTTGCCTTTGGGTAAAGGCACCATTTGTGCTACCGATGTGTCCAGAGGTATCAGCTTGTTTTCTTCGGGCAATTCAGTCAATATTAATTCCGAACTGGCAGTAATGATAGCCTGCTGTACCAGGTCTTTATTATGACTGATATAAATACCGGGTATATGCTGACTGGTTTCAAACAATCTTTCCTGCAATACAGGCACCATGTTCTGGGTAAAAATTTCCCTGGGTAGCAGGCCTTTTTCCTTGCACAGGCTGGCAGCCATGCCAACGGCCTGCGATGCGTGCGCCGCGGTAGCCATCACCCTCGATGAGCCAAAAGCCACATGCGATACGCTGATCAACCGGCCTCCCAGGAACAGGTTGCTGATATTGCGGCTGTACAAACAGCGATATGGTATGGGATAAATGCCCTTGCTATGCCATTGATTGCAGCCGGGTTTTTCACTGAATACGCCATCGGCGGGGTGCAGGTCGATGCTCCATCCGCCAAATGCCACGGCATCGTTGTGGTGGCGCTGCTCCACCACGTCCTGCTGGCGCAGGATATAATCGCCTTCAAAACGACGGCTTTCCCGCTTACCGGGAATCGTGCCTACCCATTCCAGCGTCATGGTTTCGGCCTCGGGGAAATTGCCCGAGTTCTTGATATAATTCCAGGCGGCATATACCACGCGCCACAATTCCCATTTAATGGTTTCGGTATCGTGAACGGTATCCAAGCGACCGCCGTATTCCAGCCACCACAGGTTACAACCGTACTCTTTGGCATTGAACTGGCGAAAGCGTGGTATTTGCTGAATGTCTTCCAGGGCATAAGCGGGTGGAATGAATTTTACGGGCTTGCCGGTATCTTTTGTATAAAAATAGAGGCTATGTCCCAGCAATTCGCCGTATTCTTTGGTGGGCGCAAACAATTCTCCAAACTCCCCGGCCGATTCGGCCCCCATTCGAAAAGCAGCGCCTGCCAGAAAACCTACAATGCCATCGCCCGATGCATCCACAAAAAGCGGCGCATGTACGATATAGGTAGTAGAGTTTTGACTGCAAAAAGCTTTCACACTTTTTATGGTATCGGCAGATCTTTTTTCTATTTCATACACAGCGGTATTGAGTAATAAAGTAATATTCGGTTCCTTTACTACCATCTCAAGCATGATGGTATCGAATATCAGCGGATTACCCTCGGGGTTGCGGTACATATTTTCGATCATCAGTTCATTCACCACGCCGCCTTCGCGGGCCCACCGGTTATTATTGCCCATATGCGATGTGGCGCCCAGCATCCACAAACGCACTTCGCTGGAAGCATTGCCGCCCAATACCGGCCTGTCTTGTATCAATACTACTTTTATTCCCCTGCGTGCAGCCGTTACAGCAGCGCAAAGACCCGATACACCGCCACCCGTCACAACCAGGTCGGTATACAGTACATCCGTTTTTAAGGTACGTGATTGTCCCCCTTCGTTAAAGATCATCTTATAATTGTTTAATGGTTCATTTACCTAACTGGTACGTTTTGCTTTTTACCTGTTTGCCATCCCGGCCGGTTAATACAAGAGAAAATTTCACCGGCTTCCTTATATCCACATCCACGGTAAATTCAAACGGGTATGCTGATTTTTGTACGATTTTCTTTTTTCCTTTTTTATCGGTATAAACCAATTCGGCTTTGCTCCACTTATTATCATCGTCTTCCAGGTATACAAATAGGCGGCGACCTAAGGCCCCCAGTTTGAATAAAAGGGCTTTTGCATTTCCTTCGGGGATGGATGCAAAATCGTCGCTTTTGTCGTGTACGTTTGCCAGTATTTTACTTTGGAAGGAAACAGGCATGGCAACCGGTGCTATGGCCAATGCCGTGATGCCGTTGGCAGGAACGGTAACGGAAAAACTGCTGTCTTTTAAACGGTCGGCTTTACCGCTTAACAACTGCAGCGCAGCATCCTGTTTTACCTGTACCCATTTGGGGTTGAGTGTTATGGTGCTGGTAACAGGCCGGTTACTCTGGTTGGTGAATGCCAGCAACAAGGTATCACCCACACGGCCGGCTATATAGTTCAGCTCCACGCTTTCGCTGGCTAACAGGCGGGCAGGCATCCACAACTGCACGCCGCTATGACGGTAGAACCAGCCTTTGGCATGCCCATAAAATCTGTTCTGCAGGTAGGCATACCCTTCTATGTATTCATGCGGAAAATGAATGGCGCCACCACTTCGCGCAAAGGCATCGGATACCAGGTAATCCAGGAACAGCGATGCCATGGGTAAAATATGGTTATAGTGAAATGAGTTCACGCTTTGCTGCCTATGCTCATGCAGTGGGAAATCGGGTTTTTCATAAGCAGTAGTTCGTTCTGTATTCATATGATAACCCGGGAAATTGGTAGAGCGGCCTACCAGGGAGGCTTTGGCCAGGTTAATCAAAAAACTGTCTTTGCAGTAATACCCTACCCGCAGCATCCAGGGCGCAAAACACGACATAAAGATGCCTCTGTGCCCCGTAGCCGTACCCGACGATTCGGGTGTAAGCCCCATCTCGGATAAACGCCAGGCCGGTACTTTTTCCTCGGGATAATACATTTGCTGGTGCCCTTTCGATTTCAGGTACCAGTACATGGGCGCCTTACCGCCTTTGTTTACGGTAATCAAACTATCGGGAATAAGCGGGGCCATCCAGGTAAACAAGGCATAGTGCCGGGCCCCGTCATTTGCGGCATCCAGGTATTTTTTATCGCCGGTGAGTTCGTATAGTTCCAGAAATTCTGCCCAATGATTGGTGAAAGTGGGCCAGAAAAAATGCGAAGCATACATCGGGTCACCGAATGTCGTCATTCTTTTATAAACGCGTTTTGCCAGATAGGCATCGGCCATTATTTTCGACAAGGTTAAATAGGCTGTATCGCCGGTCATCTTATACAGGAACATGGCATTGATCCAGTTCCTTCCTTTTTCCTGATCGTCGAGGTTTCTTATGCGACTGCTTACAAATTCTTTCTTGGCAAGCTCGGGGTAGAAACTGTTTTGTTTGCCGAATATTGAGTACAAAGCGCCAAGCTCCGATAAGGGGGCAATCGGTCCGTTCAGTTTCCGGGAAGGCGATTGAATCTTTTGTGTACTATCCAGACTGAACAAAAATTTCTCTCTCGACAGCATAAATTCCATCAGTGGGTAGGCCCTTTTTTCAAACATGTCTTCATCGTCGCGTACAATGGCCATTTCCAGCGGGTTCAGGCTGGATACGTTTTTTACCGCACCCGGCACATCGGTGGAATAGGCAAACCCCTTCAGACTGTCTACAAACCAGGCATATTTTGTTTTGGCATAGTCGATCAGGTTGTCCAGCACGGTATTCATGGAAGCAATGCTGTTTTGCCGGTAATCCCTGAATGCAAAAACCGTGGTGGCTATTTTTTCGTGCGTGGCTGTTAACGACAAGGGCTCGGCTATCAAATAAAAAGAAAAATGAAAAACGGCTCCGGCTTCCATTTGCGAATGCATTCCACCCAGCATGGGCGCAAATACCTGCGGTTGCAATTGGCCGGATGCATTTAACAGAGCCACGCCAAACTGGCTATTGGTCATCAGGGGTAATGGCTGAAAAGGCAGGTATTCCGGCGAGGCCAGTACGGCCATGGTGGCCCGGCCATCATTTACCATGGTGGTGGGCAGCGTAGCCATAAAGGCGGGCGTAAGATAAGGTACGTCGGGGGTTCGCTTTTCTGTCCATATCAGCGATTGCCACAATTCCGCCACCTGCTTTTTATCAAAAGCCGGTGCGCCGGTATAACCAACGCTGTAAAATCCTTTTTTACGGGGAATAAACTCGAAATGCATTACCGGGTAGGGTTTTGCATTGCGCAACAGCCATGCCCTGAAAGCAAACTGGTCATGGGCAGGAAAGCGGAAGATGATTGAATCGCCCTTTTCTTCAGCACCGGTGGCATTGATAACCGTGCGTTGCCCGGCCTGGAAAAGATGGGCGGTACGCAATTCATTTTTGCCGCGCAGTATGCGGTCGTCGAATCCATCGCCCGCCGTTTCCGCGCCTATGTGTTTTTGTTTAAAATCGGCCAGGGTACTGTCGGTGGTTTTCCAGGTGGGCACATTATAGGAAACCATTTTGATACCGGCGGGTTTGAGCGCCACTTCGGGATCCTGTTTGGCATACAGAATGGTAAATTCCGGCCGGAAGGAATAGGTACTTCCGCCCGCTTTGAGTGTTATGGTATATTGAGCAAAGAGTGCATTCGACAAAAACAAAATAAATCCTGTTACCAGACTACCTTTCCACCAAAACAGAAAAACACCATGAGGCATAAGCAATCTTTTAATTAGGCTCCAAAATAGACTTTCTGCTCTCAATTAGCCATTGATCACCACATAAAAATTAATTGGGAACGGTTGCATTTATTGGGAACATTCCCAATTTTTTATTCCATGATCTGTCATTTTTTTGCTTATTTAGCAATCAAACTAACTGACATGAAGCGTCACCAGGTAACTATTATCGACATCGCCAAAGAACTGTCTTTATCCAAATCCACGGTATCGCGGGCGCTCACCGGTCATCCCAGCGTAAATGAAAAAACACGTAACAGAGTATTGGCGCTGGCTGAGAAATGGGATTACCAGCGCAACATGCTGGCGCTGGGCCTCATCACCAAAAAAACCAATACCATCGGCATCATTGTACCGGAATTCAAAAGTTCCTATTTCCCGCAGGTGATACTGGGCGCGCAGGAAGTGGCGCAACAAGCCGGTTATAATACAGTAATCGCCCAATGCAATGAATCGTATGAAACAGAGGTGGCCAATGCCAAAGTGATGCTGGCCAACCAGGTAGATGGCGTGCTGGTGTCCATCACCCGGGAAACGCGGAACTACGATCACCTGAATATCTTCCAGCGCAAAGGCATTCCTATCGTTTTTTTCAACCGGGTTTGTGATGAAATGGAAGTTCCCAAAGTGATTGTGGATGATTTTGATGCGGCCTACCGCGCCACGGAATACCTGGTGAAACGCAAATGCAAGCGGATTGCGCATTTGGGCGGACCTTTATCGCTGAAGATATCGGAAAAAAGAATGAATGGCTACAAAGCCTGTTTGCGCAAGCATAAAATGGAAATAGACGATGAACTGATCATCAATTACGATCTCGATATTGAGCGTGTAAAGATTTATGTGAACCACCTGCTCAATTTGGATAATCCACCCGATGCCATATTTGCTATTAACGATCCCACCGCCGTGGAAGCTATCCAGGTGATTAAGAAAAGAGGCCTGCGGGTACCGAAGGATATTGCCGTGGTGGGTTTTAGTGATGACTATGTTTCCCGCCTCATCGATCCGCCGTTGACCACTGTGGCACAGCCGGTGACGGATATGGGAAGAACGGCCGCGCAGTTGCTGATTGACCAGATGAACCGGGATACGGCCGACTGGAAGTCGTTTATTAAAGTATTGAAGACGGAGTTGGTAGTGCGTGAGTCGGCCTGAGGCAACCTAATTTGTGGACATTCAACAAAAAATAAACCGGGGTTTTCGCCCCGGTTTATTTTTTCCATTACAGACGTTGCTACCGCTTATTGTTTCATCACTTTGAACAATTCTCTGTTTCCATAACCATCTGCAGTTTTAACGATGTATATCCCGGCCGGCCATGCCGATACATCGATTTGTACAACGGCATCCTGCCGGGTTTGTACAATCTTCATCATCTTACCGTTTACATCAAACACGGTAATTGTGCTGGGGCCCTCCAATCCGCGTACAGTTAATATATTTTGTACGGGATTGGGTAACACAGTGATTGTTCCGGCGTTGCCCAGGTTCACCATTCGCACAGCGCTGTATTGGAACTTATCATCTATGTCTACCTGTTTCAGACGATAATAATTGCGGGCGCTGAGCGGCGATTTATCGGTGAAGCTGTAGTTGAGTGCATACACACTGTTGCCATTCGCTGCTTTGGAGGCAACAAAACCCACTTCCGTCCAGTTTACTGCATCGGCGCTGCGTTCCACATAAAAGCCCCTGTTGTTCGATTCACTGGCAGTAGTCCAGTTCAACAGCACCTGGTGGCCCTGTACGGTTGCCTCAAACTCAGCGAGGCTTACAGGCAGCACCTCGTTCAGGTTCAGTGTAGACGATACGTATACAAAGCTGCTGAACGATGTGAGGTTATGAAACTCTACATAGTGCACGCCGTCTTCAATACCGCTCTCATCGGGAATCAGCGCTATGGCTTTTCCGGCGTCGAACCTGCCATCATTGTATACATCGGCCATCACATCTTCGGGCGCTCCATCGTATTTAAACCAGCTGTTGGTGAGTGCGCCAGGTACCTGCGTGGCGCTCAACTCGTCGGGGCTATAGTATACCCGCACTTTTACACCGGTATAGCTGCCGCTGCTGGCGTCGGTAACGTTGGTAATACGCGGCATCATCCTGGTGAGCCTGGTTCCGTCATCGTATTCAGTGCCTTCGGGCGTAATGACCACAGCAAGCGATGTGGTTGTCACGTCAGATACTGCCAGCAATTTCAGGGTAGCATCTTCGCTTTTCCTGAAGTAGGTCCATGCCGATCCCACTCCGCAGTTGGGAATAGTTTCATTAGAAATCTCCATTTCGGCAGGCAGGTATACTGTACCCATAGTAACCGGGGTAGCCTTTGCAAAGGTAAAATAGCTAACGCCGTCGGGGAAGTTGAAGCTTACTTCATAAGCGGTATCAACTGTAGTCAGCGGCGTTATGCCCACATTGGTAGTAAAGTCGGCATCATCGGCGTATACCAGAACATAGGCAGCACAGGCATCGTTTTCTGCCAGTGTGGTTGTACCTACCGATGTTACAGGGAAGCTGATGGTTACGGCATCGGTTACACCGGTATTCTGCACCTTCCATACGCGGTTCATACGGCGGCTGAAATTGTGTCCGGCATAATCCAGTGCGGTATACGAACCGGCGGTTTCCGACATGGGGGTGGTAACGCCGTTATCGGCCCATACCAGGAACTGTCCATCAGCAAGGGCATGGTCATTGAGCGCATTGGATGCGGCAATTTCACCAAGACCAATAGTTACCTGTCCGTTGGTATTGGTATTTACGCTGCGGCTTTGCTTCTGATGCAGGGCAGAAATGAAATCGTGCCCGATACCGGCTATATTATACCGGAAAGTAGCATCGGCGGCATAAATGATTTGCGACTGGCTGTTCAGGTAGTCAATAGAGGCAGTACCGTCTGCATTGTTTAATGTTATACCGTATTTCAGGGCCAGGTAGGAATTGATGCGCGCCATTTCATCACCGGTTGAATTGCGATGATCCACACTATATGCAAACACCTCGGCTATACCGCCCTGGTATTGCTCGTTGCCATCACCATCCAGGTCGTACCCTTCTGAGCCAATGGCAAAGTTCAGGTTGGATGCCGGGCTCTGGAGCGCACCGATATTGGCGAGTTCATTGGCATAAATTCGGCCGTTGAAATCAAGGTATAAGCCATTGGAGGCCCCTCTCCAGTGCAGGGCGCCTATATGGGCAGGTACGCTGTTCAGATTCAGGTTTTGGCTTACATAAGCGCCATTATCCCGGAAAAAGTGATAGAAGTTGTCACCTTTTTGCAGACTGGGATCGTCGTCGCCCCAGGTAATGGGTGAACGGTATCCACCGAGTCCTGAATTCTGCATTACACCATATACCGAGCCTGGACTGTTGGTGGCAGGGAAATAGTTGATTCCTTCATTATAGAAGAAATCGTTGGTGCCGTCGAAATAATAGAACGGGTTGTAGTTAAAGAAATAATTCCTGTTGTCGGCAACATGAGTGGCATCGGTAATCAGTACAGGCTGATAGGCTGTATTGTTCGGTTGGTATACATGCTTTTCATTGCCTGATACATCGTTCCAGATATCCCTGGCGCCGGCAGCACCCAGGTTATCATTGGCTTTATGCCACATCAGCAGCCCTTCTGTAACACCACCCGGCGCCTGTATAAAGGCTGCAAAGGTGAAGTACTGTCCATCGGCAAGGGTCACATCGGCATAGGCATATTCCACCCCATCTACGGTTTGCACACCGCTCATATCGGTAACCACATCTGAAATATCAAAGGTCTCATCATCGCTTTGTATAAGCTTCAGGTGTGCATACACGTTTTTCCAGGCTACCCGTACGGTACCTATGCTATTGGTATTTTGCACTTTCCATACAGCGGCAAAGCGATGATTTACATCGGGAATACCGGTAATGGGAATGGTGGGCGATTTGGCCATGCCGTTATCACCCCAAACCAGGAATTGCCGGTCGGCCAGGGAGCCGGTATTGGCGGCATTGCTGTTGGCCAGTCCGGTGGTACTGATCAGCACCTGGTTGCCGGGGTTGATGCTGTTGGATTGTTTTTGATACAACGATCCATCGTCATCGCGGGCAATACCGGCAATATTGTTGTTGTATCCTGTATTAAAGGTAGTATCCCAGAATATGCTGTTATCGGCCGCTACATAATCGTGCAACAGGGTGATGCCATATTTGATAGCCACATAACTGCGTACCCTTTTTTTCTCTGCTTCATCAAGGTCTCTCTGGTAAGCAATCACCTCTCCAATATACCCGTTTCGTGGTTCAATCTGCGCTCCCAGCACACTGCCATCGGCAAAGTCGGCATTGCCTGCAGCCACGGTAGCATTCGCCGTTCTCAACTCTCCGTTTTTGCCATATTTTATACCGGCCGTACCTACGGTAAACGATACATCGTCGAGGTAGAGGGTATGTGCCTGGGTAGGCGCAAACCCGGGATTGGTGGTATAGGGATAAAGCAACACGTTATTATCCATTTTTGTGAATACGGGTTCATTTGCGTTTATCAGCCCCGAACCGGTGGTGGTGCCGCCAAAACCAATGATGTCTGTATAACCCGATTTACTCTTACTGAGCGATGCAGTAAACAGGGTGCTGTTGCTTCCGTTGGCAGTATAGGGTTTGCCCACGGGCAATACCATAAAACGCGCATCCGCTCCGGTAGTACCGAAGTCAACCACCGGGTTGAAGTTGAACATCTTATCTGCCATAAAGGGTTGCCGCGATTCATTCGTTTGCGTGTAATGGTTATCGTTCCCGGAGAAGTCGGTCCATTCAGCATTGGTAAAACCGGCATCCGAACGCAACCATACGCGCAGGTCGGGGGCCACACCACCCGGCCCGTTCAACCGGGCGCCAAAAGTGAAATAGGTTCCGTCGTCCAGGGTCACATCGGCATAGTTATATACCACACCGTTCACGGTAATGGTATTAGCCGTCATGCTGGTATACGCTTCTACCGTTTCGAAACCGGGATCACTGCTTTGCAACAAGGTGATATTGGTAAGTCCGGCAGGCCAGGTTACCCGTACAGTTCCCACACTGCCTGTATTTTGCACTTTCCACACAGCGGCAAAACGGAAATTGATATCGGGTACATCGCTGATGGATACAGCGGGTACTTTGGCCAACCCATTGTCGCCCCAAAGCAGGAACTGCGATTCTTCCAGCCCTACACTGTTCTGTTCGTTGGTATTAGCCAGGCCGGTGGTGCCAATCAGTACCTGCTGACCGGTTTGATTGCTTTGCGATTGTTTTTGATGCAGGGCACTGTTATCATCGCGGGCTATACCGGCAATATTATTGTTATAACCGGCATTGGCAGCGACATCCCATACCACCTCCGAAGCACTACTTAAATAACTGGCCGTAGCAGTACCCGCATCATTCTTCAGGGTTATACCATATTTGATGGCGAGATAGGAATTGATACGTTGTTTCTCATCACCGGCCGAATTCTGGTGGTCTACCGAATAGGCGAACACTTCTGCAATACCACCCTGAAATTGTTCGGTGGCATTTCCGGTAACACCGTACCCCTCAGCTCCAATAACAAAATTGCCGGCCGAGTTGATGGTGCCAATGGAATAGTTGGCGCTGTATATCTGTCCGTCCAGGTTCAGGTATACCCCACTGGTATTGCCTCGCCATGCCAGACCCCCAATATGGGCGGGTCTTGTTTTCATGGCTGCGGCGCTGCCGGTATTCACCACCGTGCCATTATCGCGTGTAAAATAGTAATTGTTGTCGCCACGTACCAGGTTGGGATCATCGTCGCCCCATCCATAGGCGGTTCTCCATCCACCTACGCTGGAATTAAACATTACGCCATAGGCAGATCCCGGGCTATTGTTAACCGGGAAATAATCATTGCCCATACGGTAGAAGAAATCGTTGCTTCCATCGAAATAATAGAACGGATTGAAGTTGAAGCTGTACTTTTTATTATTGGCCGTATAGGATGCATCGGTGATCAGTTGGGGCTGATTGTTGATATTGTTATTCTGGGTAACATCCCGGCCGTTGCCGGAAATATCACGCCAGATATTTTTGGCGCCGGTACCAACGGTACCATCATTGGCCTTATGCCACATCAGCAATCCTGTGGTAACGCCACCGGGCGCAGACAATTTGGCGGCCAGCGTAAAATAAGATCCATCGTCCAGGGTAACATCGGCATAGTTGTATACCTGGCCATTGATGGTAATTTCATTGGCCGACATATCGGTTACCACATCGTCGGCATCTATCACCGCATCGGCGCTTTGTATCAATGCCAGGTTGCTGAAACTTTTGGGCCAGGCTACCCTTACAGTACCTACCGAACCGGTGTTCTGCACTTTCCAGATGGCCGCAAAATGATGGCTCAAACCGGCAAAATCGCTGGTAGCCACATTGGGTACCTTATCAAGTCCATTGTCGCCCCAAACCAGGTATTGGCCGTCGGTCAGGGTGCCGGAATTATCGGCATTGGTATTGGCCAGGGTGCCCACACCTATCAGCACCTGGTAGCCGCTGTTGGTGCTCCAGGATTGTTTCTGATACAGGGCGCCCTGGTCGTCGCGCGCAATACCCGCAATATTATAATGATAGCCGTTGTTCAGCGTGGCGTTCCATACAATTTCGCTGGCGGCGTTTTTATAATCCTGTAAACCTTTGGCATACGTAAATCCGTATTTGATGGCCAGATAGGTTTCTACCCGGTCCATCTGGTCGGGTGTAAGCCTGTCTTCAAATACCATTACTTCATTCAGCTGTCCGCTGAAAGCACCCCAGTTATTGTCGGCGCCAATCCGTAAATCACGGGCATTGGTGCTCAGGTTGGCATTGTACAATTGATTGCCATTGTAATCGATACGGGTACCATTAACCGAAACCGTGGCAGCAGCATAACTCGTGGTGGTACCTGCCTCATTTTGCCAGCCGGTACCGGCCGCAAAATACATGTTGGCCTTCATGGTATCCACACTCAAACCCTGGAAACCCGGGCCACCGGTGTAGAACAACATGCGGTAAGGACTGCTGAAAACATGCAGCCCCGGGTAATCCATCGAAGGATGAAAACCAGCAAAGCCGCTGGCTTTTTGTTTGTTCACATAACCGGCCGCATACAGGGTGCCGTTGGTACGGTCGATGATGTTTACGGCAGCCGGTGCGGTGAATTGCATCCAGTCGTTACTGCCGTCGAATGTAACGGTAGGATTAAAATTGGCGAGTACGGTGTTGGAATAAACCGGGCGGGCTGAAGCAGAGGTTTGCACCAGGTTGTAGGGTGCTCCATTGGCTTCATTCCACTGGTAAACAGTTGCATCACTGGCAGCAGGCGTTGTGCCGGCATCGGAAAACAAGGTATTCGGAAGATCCGCTCTGTACCATGCTTGCGCAGGAACGCCGCCGGGCGCCTGCGCTTTTGCCGTAATGCTGAAAAAACTGACAAAGATAGAAATGACTAGTAGCTTTCTTAGCATAAGTATAGGGGTTTGCTGTAAAATTATATATGTTTCTATCTCACTATAAGTTAGACATATATGATTCTAATCTATAATAAAACTTTAGTAGTTTTTTATGCAAACCAGCTAGTGAATTGTATAGGATTTTTAGCGGAAACGATTACGTGGAATGGGGTAAATGAGGGGAAGCGCAGAAAGAAGATTAAGGAAGAAATTTATAATGTGGAGTGTAATGACAAACATAAAAAAACGCTGATAATATATTAATTATCAGCGTTTTAAGTGCCCAGGACTGGATTCGAACCAGCACACCCTTGCGAGCGCTGCGACCTGAACACAGTGCGTCTACCAATTTCGCCACCTGGGCATTCAGATCTAAATAATTGCCTTTAAGAAGTCTTTACCTATTCCTGATTGCAGATATTTCTCTCTTTTTACTGCTTCAATCCGAGTTTGAAATTCCTCAACCAGTACTAATGTACATGGCCTATATGGCCAACTCAAACTCTTAATCACATAAACATTCAGGATGTAATCCTAAAAACTAAGAACTTCCGACCCTAATTCCCTGCCTTACAGGCAGTTCCATTTCAAATCGGGTTGCAAATATAGAGCTAATTGGTAAACAGAACAAAATCTGTCCAAAATTTTTATAAAAACCCGACCTAGGCCAACCTCACATTCACGGCGCTGGCGCCCTTGGGACCCATCTGTACCTCAAAACTCACTTTGTCGTTCTCCTTAATACGGGCCGACAATTGGTTCACATGCACAAAAATCCGCTCGCGGTTGGCTGAGTCGTTGATGAATCCAAAACCCTTGTCCTCGTTAAAAAAGGCCACCACACCGGTTCTCCGCACAATACTGGCCTCACGTTCCTCGGCAGTAGGCACCCCAATGGCCATGTCTTCCAGCTTGAATTCCTTCTTTCTACGCGGGTCAGGGGGCGTATCGGTCAGATTGCCATTCTCGTCAATATAAGCCATCATATCCTCCAACGACTGGCCCTTTTTGGCTTCTGCCTTACGGGCTTCCATCTTTTCGGCCTTGTCCTGGCGCTTTTTTATTTTCTTTTTTTCTCTTTCTTTTTTATTAAATGTCTCCTGTGATCTTCCCATAATTTGTATTTACTGAAAAATTTGATATCAATTAAAGGTCGGCTTTTTATTCCATATATCCCTGAAAACATCTGTTAACTGAAATACCCCATTCGTTAATCCACCACGCCACCACCCTCTCCCTCACCCCATCTTTGCCTCACAATCATTACACACCACCAAAAAACATATTGTCATGAAAACAAGCAACAGCCTTTTACAACCGATCGAATTCCTGCAAACGCTGATTCAGAACGGCGGCCCCCAACCCAGTGAATACACCAAACTGAACCGTGTGATCAATCTGCTGGCCGAAGAATACAAGGCAGGCAACCTCTCGCCCATCGACCTGCAGATATTCCAGAAAAGCTTCGGTGAGGAATGCCTGGAGAAAACGCTGCACGGCCACTCCCTTACCCGCCCCTATGGTTATGCCGGCGATTTTATGATCATCGATAAAATATATCGCGAGCACATCACCGACGATAAACGTTTCGAGAAATGGGATATCTTCTGGTGCAGCCTCGCGGCCTGCAATGCTGTACGCAACCGCAAGGAGTATTTCAAAAGAACGCTTACCAGCCGGCTTCAACATACGCCGCACCTGCAATTATTGAATGTAGCCAGCGGCCCGGCCCGCGATTTGTATGAATTATACGCACAAATACAACCGGAACAACTCAGCACGGTATGTATTGAAGCCGACGACCGTGCCATTGCTTATGCCAAAGAATTAAACAAAGCGCACCTTGACCGTATTGCATTCATCAATAAAAATATTTTCCGCTACAGGGCCGATCAGCAATATGATATTGTATGGAGCGCCGGTTTGTTTGATTATTTCAACGACGATATTTTCGTAAAGCTGTTAAAACGTTTAGTTAGCTGGACAAAACCTGGCGGTGAAGTGATCATTGGTAATTTTAGCACCGAAAACCCCAGTCGCAATTTGATGGAGCTCTTTGGCGACTGGTACCTGGAGCATCGCTCGCACAATCACCTGGTAAACCTGGCGCTGCAGGCGGGCATTGATCGGGAAGCTATTTATGTGGGCGAAGAAGCAGAACGCGTGAACCTGTTCCTGCATATCAAAGTTTAAAAAAAGAAGGGTAAGTTAAAACAAACCCTTCGGCGTGACAATTAAAACCAGACATATCACATGAGAAAAAAAACATTGCTCATAATCATGTAGTCAAATATAAAAGCTCGTTTTCAGCATCCATGGGTGTATAGCTGTTCCTGCTGCGTACATCGGCATTCAGGATTTTTACGCTGGCCGGCAGGGAATGCCTGAACCGGTTGCCAATGGGAATTTGTTTGCCTTCCAGCTGCACCATTTCATTGTCGAACGATATGATGTGATACAACGACACCACGAAACTGCGGTGCACCCGGCAAAACATATCCGAGGGCAGTTCCTTTTCAATTTGCCGCAATGACATAAGCACCAGCCAGCTTTTTTGGGTCGTAACGATACGCACATAATTCTTCACCGATTCGAGGTATACAATGTCCCCGAAAGCTATTTTTATATAGCGCCCATCGCTACGAATAAAGAAAAATGGAGCCATAGCACAACTTTGTACCTATAAAGACTACCGAAATAGCAAAGTGGACTACCGCGAAGGCGGATTTTTTTAAAAATTTTTAAAATATCTGGTTAAATGAAGCCGGCATGTAAAATTGTTCAACAAAACAATTCAAAAGTTGAAATCTGTATAGTGGAAAAATAAAGGCGCCTCATCTATTCAATGAGGCGCCCTTTATTTATTTCTGATTACTGCAATACGATGTTTCCGGCCACCGCCTCATCCCGTACAGACAACCGGGTAGCCAGTATCTTCCTTCTTTTTTGATAAAACACATACGACACCACACCCAGCGCAATCGGCAGCGCCATAAACATCCAGTCGGGTTTGCCAATGGCAGCTATGGAAAAAGTAGCGCCAATGAGGTCAAAGAACAAACCGGCATAAGCCCATTCCTTGATTCGGGGGAAACCGGGTATCAGGATAGCGATCACACCCAGTGTTTTGGCCACTCCAATAAAGGGAATAAAATAAACGGGATAACCCAGTTCGGTATGCATGCCCTGAACAGCCATGGGATCAACCATAATATCAGGAATGGCAGAGCCCAGCATCATGGCAGAAAACAGGCCGGTGAAGATCCAGTAGATAATGTTTGTCTTTTTCATGGTAATAATTTTTTTTTTGGGGTTTTGCTTTTTGTTTTTCGTGGCTGATCGTCGATCAATTTGTTGAAACAAAACTAACCGCAATTCATATTATTCATGGGGTGTACTTACGGCATTTATGGGGGTAGTTTGCGACTTTATAAAAAACAAGGGGCAACCGATTGGCTGCCCCTTTATATTATAAAGGTTGTACGTTATTGCAAAAGCCGCAGGCTATCATCCGGCGGACGAATGCTATCCGGCACGCGCATATTATCTGATTTGGGTGGTAACTGTTCAGTCATCCTGGCCGAACCGGCAGTACCACCCGCATTGGTATGATCATCAGGGTTAGCGGTTACCGGCATAGGCCCCTTACAGGCCACCGCCAGTAGCAGCAAGCCGCTTATACTTATATAGGTGATGTGTTTCATTGATTACTATTATGGGGTAACCGTCCTGCTCACCATTTCAGGATCTTCCACGGCGGCGGTAAAGTTGTTCTGCTCTATCTGCTTGTTTTTGGCTTTTTCTATGGCGGCCGTTGCGGGGCAATGACCGGTAATACCCCGATACAACAATAAGGCGGCGGCAGCACCGCTGATAATCCCCAGGTTTCTTTTATTCAGGGCCCTGGCCAGTATCCAGGCGCCGGCGATTGCAGAAACGATTCTACCGGCTTCGGAAACGTTTACCGCTTTATTGTCAGACATAGTGTGTTCCATACATATAGTTTTTTGAAAGGCTATACTTGTTGAATGCATACATGAAAAATTTGTTCCTGCTTATTGTGGGGATTTCCGGCAACAGTGAAGAAGTATTGATAAAATCCCGCGGGCGGGCACGAAAACCAACGGGACAGGCGTCGTGTACCTGTCCCGATAGAATAAAAAAACAGCAATCCGGCGGGCTATGGTATCGCCCGATAAATATCTGTGTATGTCGAAAGAATGGTTCCGGTGAAATTAAATCTGCACGCTTTGTTTGCTGGCAGCCGCTTTATAAATGGCTTCCACCACCCGGATATCTCTTAATCCTTCCTCGCCCGGCACCAGCATGGGTTGCTTTTGCATGATGGCCATAGCATCGTCGTCCATTTGTTTGGCCTGTTGATAAGGTATTTGATAGGCATGATCGAAAGAACCCAGCGGACTGCTGCCCTTTACACCATTATAGGCAGAATAGGGTTGTATCTTGATCTCGCCTTTTTCGCAGGTAATGTCCAGAAAATTCACGTTCTCTCCAAAACTGGCCTTCATATCGCCTATTACGCCACCGGGAAATTCCAGGGTTGCAACGGCTGTTTCATCCAAACCGTTTTTGTATATCTCAGGACGTGTAGTAGAGGTTCTGGCCGATACTACCCGTATGGGTTCCATGCCCGTGCCCATACGCAAACCCTGTATGGGATAAACACCCATGTCGTACATGACGCCGCCGCCCATTTCTTTTTTCTGTTTCCAGTGATCGGTGCGGTTATCGCGGTAAGCAGCTGCGCAATTTACTTTCTTTACTTTCCCCAGTAATTGCTGGTTAACAATCTTGCGCCATTCCTGGGTATTGGGCTCGTGTTGCAACCGGTAACCTATAGCCAGGGAACGTTTGTTCTTTTTGCAGGCATCGATCATGTCCTGGCATTCCTGTACGGTAAGGGCCATGGGTTTTTCGCACCATACATGTTTGCCGGCATTGGCGGCGCGAATCACGTATTCGCGGTGCATGGAAGGGGGTAGCACTACATACACCACATCTATATCGGGGTTGTTGGCAATACCGTCGAAGTTCTGGTAATTGTAAATATTCTTGTCGGGTATATTGTATTTGGCTTTCCAGGTTTCGGCTTTGGAGGGGGTGCCTGTAACGATACCGGCCAGGTAACAGTTTTTGGTTTGCTGCAGGGCGGGCGCCAGCAGATCGGTACTGTAATAGCCCAGTCCTACCAGGGCTACGCCCAGTTTGTCTTTTTGTTTGAAGGCTGAAAAAATGTTTTTGGGCGACAGCAAAATGATACCGCTGCCGGTTGCAATCGTTTTGACTACTTGTCTGCGTGAAATGGAAGCCATCTTGAACAAGTTTTATGGTGAAAATTTGGTTGTTTGCCCAAGCCGGAATCACATAACATTAAATTACCATAATTAAGGGGCACTCCCAAAAATACAATAAGCCGGCGCCTGTTATGTATAATATCGAACACCGGCTAATAATATACATGGCATCGGCTCGCACGGGTGTGCCGCACCACCGGTTTATGGAATTTGCTGCCGTTGGCATCTTACCCAAAACAACTGCTCCATGAACGCTCTATCCTTTCCTGTCATTCACCCCTCCTTCCAAAAACTAAAAACCTCCGGCAGGTTCCTGCACCTGCTCGCCGCCACACTCCTCCTTATCCACGCCCTCACCCACAGCCACCAGTCCAGCCCCGTCTACATCGGCTGCCTGGTATTTATTGCCCTCGATATATTATACTGGTTATGGCCGGTAAAACATCGCCTCCTATCGCTTTCATTTGCAGAAAAATCTCCAATTCGAAGAACTCGATCAAATTCACGAATTTTGCAGGCATTATCTGGGGATGTAAACGAAAAGCAGCAACATGCCAGCATTACAACAATCACCGTACCTCCTGTATAGTGACGGGAAGGGAAACATATTTGAAGACACTTCTTTATACGCCGTAGGCCGCACGGGATGGGATGCCATACCCGTGCCCGATGAGGACTGGATAGCGCTGCCCGATGGAGGTTCCCTGTATGAACTGCCGGGCCGGCGGGGCATTGGCCTCGATGTACGCACGGGACAGATGCGCCTTTGCGAAAAAGGCTGGGCAGTTGCAGCCTTTATTCCACCGGCCCATACCGGCCTGTACCTGGCAGCTTACGAAACCGGGCAGGATGCACCCACCCTGCCGCTGTTTTGTTATACGGCGGCAGGCTGGTACAACGATGTGTTTTATGTGCCGGCCGTGCGCATCGAGCAGGATATACGGCAGGAATGCAGCGGCTTCGATACCGAACGCATTCAATCGGGTGTAGCAACTTATTTAAAAGCCTACCCACATAACCGCCTGGTAAAACATCTGGCCGAAAATTGCTGTCTTACTTATAATTGCCCGGCTGCCCGCAATTATTTTATGAGCCGCTGGGAATGCCCGGTGCCTTCCTCACCGGCCTGTAATGCCAATTGCATCGGCTGCATTTCTTTTCAGCCGCAGGACGAAGAGATCGTGAGTACGCAGGACCGCCTCACCTTCAAACCCACGGCCGAAGAGATCGTGGAGTTTACCGTGCCGCACCTGGAATCGGCGCCCTACCCCATCGTAAGTTTTGGACAAGGCTGTGAAGGTGAACCGCTGCTGATGTGGGAAACCATTCGCAATGCCATCATTCAAATACGCAAGCATACCCAAAAAGGAAGTATCAATATCAATACCAATGGTTCGCGGCCCGAAGCAGTGAAAGCTTTATGTGAAGCGGGTTTGAATTCCATTCGTGTAAGCACCAACTCGGCACGCAAACATATTTACGAGGCCTATTACAGACCGAATAATTATGAGTTTGAAGATATAGTTGAAAGTTTGAAAGTGGTGCGCCGGTACAATGGCTGGACCAGCATCAACTATTTTGTATTCCCGGGTATGACAGACAGCGTGGAAGAATATGAGGCGCTGCGCCGGTTGATCATCGACACAGGACTGAACATGATACAATGGCGGAATTTTAATATCGATCCCGATTGGTATATGGGTAAGATAGGCGCCTACGAAACCGGTGACATACTGGGCATAAAACAATTGCAGGAACTGATACGGGAAGAATTCCCCGACCTGAAATTCGGGTACTTCAATCCACCTATAGAACGCATCAGGGGGAACTACGAAACAGATTTCGCGCACTGATTGCGCAAATTATATCTGACATTTTATTACTATCTAATCGCAATTCCGGTTATATTCGTTTATCAAATCCCGGCTATGCAATTCGATATACAAATGGCGCTGCCGATATTGGAACGAACACCGAAGGTCATCGAGTCGATGTTGTACGGTTTGGCTGATGAATGGATATTGCGTAACGAAGGGCCCGATACCTGGTGCGCCTATGATGTAGTAGGTCATTTGATACATGGCGAAAAAGCCGACTGGGTACAACGCATGCAGATCATCCTGGGCGATGGCGACAAACATTTCAAACCCTTTGATCGTACAGCCATGTTTACCGAAAGCAAAGGCAAAACACTGAACCAGTTGCTGGATGAATTCAAGTCCCTGCGAAAAGACAACCTGCTCCTTGTGCAATCTATCCAATTCACCGACGAACTGCTTGACCGCACAGGCGTTCACCCCAAGTTTGGTACAGTAACCCTTAGACAATTGTTAGCAACCTGGGTAGTGCACGATCTTACACATATCAACCAAATTTCCCGCGTACTGGCAAAACAGTACGACGAAGCCGTTGGTCCCTGGAAAGAATTCCTGGGTGTATTAAGCCGGCCATGCTGAAAAAACGAATGCCCTCAACATTCCATAAACGTATCATCATTATTGGCGCTACTTCCGGTATAGGCCGGGCGTTGGCGGAACATTACGCGAAAACCGGGTGCCGTGTGGGCATCTCCGGCCGCAGAAAACACCTGCTCGATGAAATTCATGAGCACTATCCCAACCACATCGTCACCGAATGTTTCGATGTACAGGGCAGCGATACAATTGAACATTGCCGGTCGCTGATTCAAAAAACCGGCGGTATGGATGTACTGATATACAATGCCGGTTTTGGCGATCCCAGCCAAACACTCGACTGGCACATTGAAAAAACCACCTATGAAACCAATGTGAAAGGCTTTCTCGTGATCATACATTTTGCCTTTAATTTTTTTGCGCAGCAGGGCTATGGGCAAATTGCAGCCACTTCATCGGTAGCTGCCAATCGCGGCAACGGACTGGCGCCTGCCTACAGCGCCAGCAAGGCATTTATGAGTGTGTATATGGAAGGATTGTTGATGAAGGCCGCCAAAATGAAACTGAACATCGCCATCACCGATATTCAACCGGGCTTTATAGCCACCAAAGCCGCTAAAAACAAAGTGTTTTGGGTCACACCTTTGAATAAGGCCGTGAAACAAATGGCGCGTGGTATTGATAAAAAGAAGTTTCGTGTGTACATCAGCCGGCGTTGGCGCATCATTGCCTGGATCATGAAACGTGTACCTTCTTTTGTATGGCATAAATTGTAACAACACGTTAAAATTGTTTGCACAGTAACTTTGCCTCCTATGCTTTGTTATGTATTTAGCATTATTATTGCATCTATCCTTAAACATTGGTAACTTAGTAGTATGTCTAACCTCTCTCATACGACGGATCACGATTTTGAGTCTAAGAAAAATGTACGCGCCGGCAGTTACACCGCATTGGTATGTGGCCTGTTGCTGGTGTTCTTTATTTTTGTGAAATGGGGTATGCCACCGTTACCACCAACGCCGGCTTTTGATGAAGGCATTGAAGTGAATCTTGGTAACAGCGATATGGGTTCCGGCATTGACCAGCCCATGCAGTCTGGTCCGCCTGCTCAGTCTGAAACACAAGCCTATGTGCCCCCAAAGGCTGCTGTAACCAGGGAAGATGTAAAGGATATTGAAACCGATGATAAAGATGAAGAGGCGCCCGAAATAAAAAAACCACCGGTAACCAAACCCGAGGCTACCAAAGTGCCGGAAAAAGAAGTGGTGAAGTCAAAACCGGTAACCAGCCCCAAACCCGCCGAAACACCTGCCCCACCTGCCCCCAAACCCAAGGCTACCATGAAAGCCATCAGTGGTGAAGGGAATACAGGTGGCAATGAAGCTTCTACCTACAAAAGAGGCAGCAGCGAAGGTATAGCCGGTGGTCGTGGCGACCAGGGAAAACCGGGCGGCAATCCCGATTCAAAAAGTTATACCGGTGGTGGAACAGGCAATTCGGGCATGCGCATTTCCAAAGGATTGGCTGGCCGTCATATTACCTATGCCTATAAATACCAGGATGATTTTAATGAAAATGCTACCGTAGCTGTAGATATCAGGGTAGATAAAGAGGGCAATGTGGTGAGCGCCACTTTCCAGCTCAGGGGTTCCACCACGTCTGAATCGTATTATAAGCAAAAAGCCATCGAAATTGTTCGTAAATCGAAGTTCAATACAGTTTCCAGCGGCCCCGATGAGCAAACCGGTACCGTGCTGGTGAACTTCAGGGTAAAAGGATAATCCATAGTTACTAACCCATCTTTATATGAAGAAGGAAGTAAGAAGAAACTGAATTTTCTTACTTCCTACTTCTTACTTCCTACTTCCTTTTTCAATAGCTTTGTCGCCCTAAATGAAAGAATGAATTACGAACAAGCCACCAACTATCTCTTCACCAGGCTGCCCATGTTCAGCCGCATGGGTGTGGCCGCCTATAAAAAAGACCTCAGCAACACCCTGCAACTCTGCCAATTCCTGGGCAACCCGCAAACCAAATTTAAATCCATTCATATTGCCGGCACCAATGGCAAAGGCTCTACCAGCCATATGCTGGCCGCCGTTTTGCAAACCGCCGGTTATAAAACCGGCCTCTACACTTCCCCGCATTTAAAAGATTTCCGCGAACGCTTTCGCATCAACGGTGCATTCATTGATAAAGATTTTGTAGGCGGTTTTGTGGAGCGCATTCAACCCGCCATCGATACCATTGAACCATCTTTTTTCGAGATCACCGTGGCCATGGCCTTTGATTATTTCGCCCAACAACAAGTAGATGTAGCGGTGATAGAAACCGGCCTGGGTGGCCGTCTCGACAGCACGAACATAGTTACGCCCGAATTGTCGGTGATCACCAACATAGGCTGGGACCATATGAATGTACTGGGCGATACACTGCAAGCCATTGCCTTTGAAAAAGCCGGCATCATTAAACCCCGTGTACCGGTGATCATTGGCCAGACAGAGGAAGAAACCAAAGCGATATTTGAACAGGTGGCTACCGAAAACCAATCCCCTATCTGCTTTGCCGATCAAACCCGGTATGTGGCAGACTGGCAATATGCACACCACCAGTTAAAGATACAGGTATCCGAAACCGGTAGTGATGAGCGGGTGGAATACCAGCTGGACCTGGCCGGTTTTTATCAAACCAAAAACGCCATTACTGTTCTGGAAGTGGTGCACCAGTTGCAAAAAGCCGGCTGGCACATCAGCATCAGCCAGGTTCAGCAGGCATTCAAACAGGTAAAAAAACTCACCGGGTTACACGGCCGCTGGGAAGTGATACACGATCACCCGGTGGTGGTGCTGGATGTTGGTCATAATGAAGATGGGTTCAGGCAAATGCTGATGCAGATAGAATTAACCGATCATAAAGACCTGCACATTGTGATTGGATTGGTAAAAGACAAAGACTTTGAACGGGTACTGTCCCTGCTGCCCAAAGAAGCCATCTACTATTTTACACGCGCACAAATTCCACGTGCCCTGCCCGAAGATCAGCTGGCAGCACATGGTCATGCCGTTGGCCTGGAAGGGCATACTTTCCCCGATGTAAATACCGCCCTGCAGGCAGCCCTGCAAAAAGCCGGCAAGCAAGACCTGGTACTGGTTTGCGGCAGTGTGTTTGTAGTGGGTGAAGTGCAGTTATAATAACCGCTTCAATGCATTATAAATAGCCGTAACATGCATGCTCTGGATGATTTCATTATTATCCACCATAGCCTTCAGTTCATTCAAGGTTACCAAGTGCAACTCGATATCCTCATTATCGTCCAGCTCCTGCTTTTTTACCTGCTTACCACCGGTGGCCAGATACATATGCATCCAGTTATTATTGGTAGAAGGATTGGCGCAGGTTTTACCCAGGTATTCATATTTGGTAAAGGTATAACCTGTTTCTTCCAGCAGTTCCCTGGCAATGGCTTCCTCCAGGCTGTTATCTGTATCATCTACACAACCGCCCGGAATTTCGTAATTCACTTCGCCTATGCCATGGCGGTATTGCCTTTCCAGTATCACTTTCCCGTCTTCAGTAAGCGCCACAGCGGTTACCCAGGTAGGAAATTCATACACATAATAAGGGGCCACTATCTTGCCATCGGGTCGTTCACAGGTATCGTTGCGTACGGTAAACCACTTGTCCCTGAATAAATACTCCGATTTGATCGTCTTCCATCTGAGATTTCTCATTTCCAGTTCATTCTTTCTTTTAATGAAGTAATATGTGCTACATGGTGCCGGCCATGCCATGAATACATACCCAGCATATACCAAAGGCTCATTTGTTTTTTGCTTTCGGGATGAAATAGAGTGCGGTCCCAGTCGGCCTTGCCCAAATTTAACAGGGCGGCATGCCATCGCGTATGCAAAGTATATAACAACGTAATGGAGATATTGATAGGCACCTGCGGTACATCGGCCAGATTGGCCCAGAGGGCTTCATCATAGGGTTTAATGGTGGGATTGTTCTCCGTTAAACCCAGTTTGAAACGAATATAGGCATTCATATGGCTGTCGGCCACATGATGCACCACCTGCTTTACCGTCCAGCCGCCTTCGCGGTAGGGCGTGTTCAGTTGTTTTTCATCCAGGTTCTCGATAGCCTGCTCCAGCATACCGGGCAGGAATTGAATATCCTGCAGCCATTCTCTCTTTTGTTTGTCTGAAAAAGGCCGCGGTTCATATTGGCCGATGGGATAACGAAGGTCCATAGTATAATCAGTTATTCTTCTCTTAATGCATGTCCGGTTAAATGAATAAACACATCCTCCAGGTTGGCCTTTTTCACTTCTTTGGGCCGTTCAAAACCGGTGGCCACCAGGTCGTCGATCAGCTTGTCGGGACTGTCCAGTGCAATGATCTTTCCGGCATCGATAATAGCAATTCGGTGGCACAGCACCTCAGCTTCATCCATATAATGGGTGGTAATGATCACGGTAGTACCCTTGGCGCGTATGTCTTTGATCAGGTCCCACAAATTGCGGCGGGCCTGCGGGTCCAGGCCGGTAGTTGGTTCGTCCAGGAAAATAATTTTGGGATCGTTGATCAGCGTGGTGGCTATGGAGAATCGTTGTTTTTGTCCGCCGCTGAGGTCCTTGAACCTGCTTTTGGCCTTGTCTTCCAGGTTCACCAGTTTCAACAGGTCACGGGCTTTTACCTTCCGGTTGTACAAACCGGCAAACAGGTCTATCAGTTCCACCAGGTTCAGCCCGGGATAAAAACCGGAACTTTGTAATTGTACGCCTATGACCTGTTTGATGGAATTGGGGTCTTTATCCAGGTTAAAACCATTTACCCACACTTCACCGGAGCTTTTGCTGCGCAGGGTTTCGATGATTTCCAGGGAAGTGGATTTACCCGCGCCATTGGGGCCCAGCAAACCAAATATCTCACCTTCATACACCTCGAAACTGATGCCTTTTACCGCTTGAAAATGGCCGTAATGTTTTACCAGGTCCTTTACTGAAATGATCACCTTGCTCATGCGCCTTGTAATTGAGGGCACAAGTTAAGACAGAAGTATGAGGTAAGAAGTAGGAAGTAAGAAAATACAGTTTCTTCTTACTTCCTTCTTCTTACTTCCAACCTCATTTTGCAAAAATTTGCGTAAAATAAACCTGATTCTGGGCATTGCGCGCTACCCCCACACCGGAGTATTTATAATTTCCTTCTATATTCTTTTTATGGCCAGGGCTTTTGAGCCAGCCCTGCACCACCGCTTTGGCCGACAGGTTGCCATAAGCCACATTCTCTGCTACCTCGGTTACGCCACTTACTTTTTCCTTTATATATTTCATTCGAAACGACAGGCCCTGGTGCCCGAAAGGTATACGCAGGGTAGCCATATTCATGCTGTGCATACGGGCCTGGTATTCCATAGCCGCGTTGTTGCTGAGGGGCGGCAATTTGCGACTTTTCCGATACTCGTTTACCAAATTGAGGATATCTCTCTCCAATCCGGGCGCCCCATTGGCGCTGATCACCGGTTTGGACGGTGTTACCACGACTTTCTTTTCGGCTGTTTCATTTTTTTTAGTATGGGTTGAGGTTGAGGTCTTTGTGGCGGTTGTCGTCTTTTTTTCTGCAGGTATGGTGGCACAGGATATCAGGGTGATATAGAATAAACTTACGAAACCAATATATAAACCGGCAATGCCCGGCAGGTATTTGCTCATAATCAAAACTTTACCCCGGGCATTGCCAATTCTATACCAGAAATGTATAAGGATTACCGAATGTTATTGCTTATGCCTCTGTTGTTTTGGCAGCAGTTTCCTTCATACAGGTTTCCAGTTCATCCATCATGCCCTTGCTGCCTATAAACAATGGGGAACGCTGGTGCAGTACGGTAGGCTGTACATCCAGAATACGTTCGTGACCATTGGTGGCGCGGCCACCAGCCACTTCCACGATAAATGCAAATGGATTGCACTCGTACAATAAACGCAATTTGCCTCTGGGCTTATCTATTGTACCCGGGTACATAAAGATACCGCCCTTTATAAGGTTACGATGCACATCGGCCACCATGCTTCCTATATATCGTTGCGTATAGGGTCCGCCGGTTTCCACGGTCTTTTTCTGGCAACGGTTAATGTATTTCTGCACACCCGCCTCGTACTGGAAAAAATTTCCATGGTTCACAGAATAGATCTTGCCAAACTCGGGGCATTTGATATTGGGATGGCTGAGGCAAAACTCGCCAATAGAGGGATCGAGGGTAAACCCATTCACGCCCCTGCGTGTGGCATATACCAGCATCGTGGAAGAACCATACACAATATAACCGCCTGCCACCATATTCCTGCCCGGCTGCAGAAAATCTTCCCGGGCAGCAATACCGCCCTTTTCACTTACGCGGCGGTATACGGCGAAGATGGTGCCGATAGATACATTGACATCAATATTGCCGCTGCCATCCAGCGGGTCGTACAAACATACATATTTGGAGTTTTTGCTCACCGGGTCGTTGAAAGCCACATAATCATCCAGCTCTTCGCTGGCAATACCGGCGCAACTGATACCATGCTGCAATACGCCGGTAAACTGGTTATTGGCAAAAACATCCAGCTTTTTTACATCCTCGCCCTGTACGTTTACCGATCCGGCATCGCCCAGGATATCAACCAGGCCTGCCTTGTTCACTTCTACATTTACCCGCTTGGCCGCCAGACCTATATCGCGCAATAAACCACTTAATTCACCGGTGGCATGGGGAAAATCTCTAAGCTGCTGAATGGTAAACTCGTCGAGGGTAAGTACTTTTCTGTTGATATCACTCATATTGGTGCATTTGATTAACACTTGTTAGTTAGGGGCAAAAATAGGGACTTTGCTACATTTGCACCCTTATTAACTTATATCTTGACCATGCACATTTTCAAATTTGGTGGCGCCAGTGTTAACAGTGTAGAACGGGTACAGCAGTTGGCGCAGATCCTTCGCTCCTATCCCAATGAACAATTACTGATCGTGATATCGGCCATGGGCAAGACCACCAACGCCCTCGAGAAGGTAGCCGAAGCCTTTTATAACAACAATAAAGATGAAGCGCTGCATCTGTTTGAAGCCATCAAACAAAACCATTTAAATACCGCCAGGTACCTGCTGGTGACCACTTATAATGAAACCCTCGACCAGCTGGTGAACTTTTTTACCGAAGTGGAATGGCTGCTGCATGATCAACCCGTTCGTCCCTATGATTATTATTACGATCAGATAGTATGCATCGGCGAAATGCTAAGCACGGTGATCGTGAGCGCCTACCTCAATGAATCGGGTATTAGCAATCAATGGATAGATGTGCGCGATGTGCTGCGTACCGATGATCATTTTCGTGATGCCAATATAGACTGGGATTTCAGCCTGTTGAAAACCCGCGAAACTGTGCTGCCCCCGTTACAGCAACACCAGCGCATCGTTACCCAGGGCTTTATTGGCGCCACCGGCGAAAACGAAAGCACCACCCTGGGCCGCGAAGGCAGCGATTATACCGCCGCCGTATTTGCCAACCTGCTCGATGCCGAAAGCCAGGTAATATGGAAAGATGTGGAAGGTGTAATGAATGCCGATCCCAAACAATTTCCCCATGCCCGGCTGATCGGCGAACTGAATTACGATGAAGTGATTGAAATGGCTTATTATGGTGCGCAGGTCATCCACCCCAAAACCATCAAACCCCTGCAAAACAAGGGCATTCCTTTGTATGTAAAATGTTTTCTCAATCCTAACCTGCCCGGCACCATCATTCATAATAAATCGCTCAAAGGCCTGCCGCCCATCATTGTACTGAAACAAAACCAGGCATTGATACAATTGCATAGCCGCGATTTTTCTTTTGTGGGCGAAAAGCCCATGGCCGATCTGTACCAGTTGCTGGCCGAAACCAGAATTAAACCCAACCTCATACAAACCGGTGCGGTGACCATACAGGTTTGTCTCGATAACCAAACCGACAAAATTGAACAACTGGCGCTGGCCGCATCTGAAATTTTTGATGTGCAGGTAGAAAAAGGGCTTACCCTGCTCACCATTCGTCATTACCGTCAGGAACTGGTTCAAAAAATGATCAACGGGCACAGCGTGTCGCTGATGCAACAAACACCAGAGACCGTACAGGTTGTCATGAAAACGAAATAATTATGGAACCGCAACAATGGTATCAACAGCAGGTAACGCATTATACCCATGCCCTTGCCCGTGTACAACGTAACCTGAACACCATGGCTATTGGCCGGCTTGCCTGCTTTGTGCTGCTGGCCATGTCGGTATGGCAATGGATAAAAACCGACGCATCGGATTGGATGATGGCATCTGTATTTTCCTTCGTCGTATTTGTCGTTCTGGTTCGTTTGGCCCTGCGTCTGAAAGACCGGAAGGCCTTGCTGGAAAAACTGCTGTTCATCAATAACAACGAACTGAGTGTGTTACAGCACCAGCCCAACCAGTTCCCAAACGGACAGGAATTTGCCACGCACCAGGACTATTCCACAGACCTGGATATTTTTGGTCCCAATTCCATGTATCATTTGCTCAACCGCACCGCCACCTGGCATGGATCGCAGCAACTGGCCACCTTGTTGCGTCAACCGCATGTAGAAAAATCAACCATTGAAGCCAATCAGCAGGCCATTGAACAATTGAGCAGTCAAAAAGAATTGCGGCAACTGGCTACCGCACATGGATTATTGCATGAAGAGAAAGAAGGCAACCTGTACGATATACTCACCTGGCTGCAACAACCTGCGGTGCTACATGGCCGGCAATGGGTGGGTATAGCCCGATGGGTGCTTCCCCTGTACAACATAGGCGCCTTGTTTTTTTACCTGGCCACCGATAACTATTTCTTACTGGCGGGCGGTGTACTGGTGAGCTGGCTGGTGACCGGCCAATTTATGAAGCGCATTAACCAGCAGCACATGCTGCTGGGCAAAAAACAATCCATGCTGGATCAATATGGCAGTATACTGGCGCAATTCAGCAAGGTAGAGCCGGGCGAATCGGCCCTGTTGCAACAGGAAAAACAACTGGCCCGGGAAGCCCATGTTGCTATCAAAAAATTGTCTTCCCTGGCAGGCCTGTTCGACCAGCGCCTGAATATGCTGGTGTCCATTCTTCTGAACAGCTTGTTTTTATACGATGTGCATTGCCTGTGGGCCCTGGAAGAATGGAAAACAAAGAACAGCAATCGTTTCAATAACTGGATACATTGTGTGGGCACTATTGAAAGCCTGAATTCGCTGGCTACTTTTGCCTTTAACAACCCGCAGTTCCACTATCCAACCGTACTTGCCGATGGGGCATCTGTGAGCGCCAGCCAACTGGCGCATCCCCTGATACCTGCCCATGAACGCGTGGCCAACGATTGCAGTTTGGGTATGCAGGAAAAACTGGTTCTGATAACCGGTTCTAATATGTCGGGTAAAACCACTTTCCTGCGTACCCTGGGTGTAAACCTGTTGCTGGCGCAGTGCGGCGCACCGGTTTGCGCTGCCACCTTTTCCTTTTCTCCCATGCGTATATGCACATCTATCAGGGTAAGCGATTCGTTGCAGGAACATACCTCCTATTTTATGGCAGAGTTGAAAAGACTGCAGGAAATTGTACATACGCTGATGGCTGGTGAACGACCCATGTTGGTGCTGATAGATGAGATTTTACGTGGCACCAATTCGGAAGATAAAACCCATGGCAGCGAATTGTTCATTAAAAAACTTTTACAATACCGCTGTCTTACCCTGTTTGCCACCCACGACCTGGCCTTAAGCCGCCTGGAGGAGCAACTGCCAGGCCAGGTGAGCAATTATTGTTTTGAAAGCATTATCCGCGATGGCGAGTTGATCTTTGATTACAAGCTGCAGGCAGGTGTGGCAAAGAACAGGAATGCCACTTTTCTGATGAAAAAGATGGAGATCATTTGATGGTGTTCGCTCAACAACAGACCCACCCATGTCAAAATTTTTTTCGCTTTTTTTGTTTATCCACAAATGTGGATAATCTATTCATCATTAAATCATTAGCGCGCTCAATTCAAATAAAACCCGCACCCGACCTGGCTTAGCGGGTTTTCCGTATCACAATATTCCACTCAGGTCCGCTGTTTATATGAAAAGAATCGGCAAAACTGCCCATATTGATGGCCAGGGACAAATTCATCAGGCTGTTCATATAAGCCAGCGGTGTCCCCTCCGGCACATCGCCAAACGTATGCATGTATCCAATATCCTGGTGAAACACCAGGCTGTCCCCCTTTTCTATTTTTATTTCCAATTTTTCTTTAGGTTCCACGTGTAACACTTTGAAAATCGAATCGTTAACATTCGTCCAAACATTTCCGTATTGGACATCCAGGATAGGTATATTACCCAGTATGGAATCGCCCTGTAACACAGGTTGTTGGAAGGGAATGGATACGATTTCGGCCGGTAATTCCTTGCCCACCTGTTCAAAGCTGATGACGCCGGCTGCCAGCCGGGCACCGGTATAGGCATATACATCGCGGCCATGGAAGGTGTAGGATTGCCGGCTGTTTTGTCTTCTGTTTATTGCTTCATCAATTTGCCGTATGGCTTCTATACCCAGCGAATGGGCCACCAGCGTTAAGGTGCCATTATCGGGGGTGACGAAAAAGTGCCCGCTCTTCGATTTCATGACGATGGATTTGCGATCGGTGCCCACGCCGGGGTCTACTACCGACACGAATACGGTTCCTGCCGGCCAGAAGGGCGCAGTTTGCTCCAGCCGGTAAGCGGCTTCCCAGATATTAAAGGCAGGTATCTCATGTGTAAGATCATATAGTTTTAGTCGTGCATCTACCCCATTGGCCACGCCTTTCATGGCGCTGACGGCGCCATCTTTCAACCCGAAATCGGTTTGAAAAACAACAATGCCAGTTTGTGTTACAGATCGACAGGCCGCCAGGGCCATCACCAAACAAATCAGGATGATTCTCATACAACTATTGATTATCCGGGCAAATTAAACCAAATTGCTTTTTCACGTGGATAACCAAAACCGGATATCTTGCCATTATGGATCTGTATGAAACTATTCTGGAGAAAAATTCCAAAGCCCAATGTGAAAAGGTCGTTCGGTATGTAGGCAACGACCCCAAAAAGTTTGCAGATTTAATGAAATTGTTTCTGGGCAGTGAACCCATTATAGTGCAGCGGGCAGGCTGGCCGTTGAGCTATTGCGTGGAGCGCTACCCGGAGCTGCTTACACCTTATTTCAAAAACATAGTCCCACTGCTGGAAAAACCCGCCATCCACAATGCCGTGCACCGCAATGTAACACGTATGCTGCAGTATGTGGATATACCGGAAAAATATCATGGGCGGGTACTGGATGCCTGTTTTAAATTCGTTGCTTCACATGAAACGGAAGTAGCGATTAAAGCCTTTTCTTTGACTATTTTAGACAATTTGTCTAAAATTTATCCTGAAATAAAACAGGAGTTGAAACTGGTAATTGAAGAGCGCTGGGATCATGAAACGGCGGCGTTCAGAAGCAGGGCGGGGAAAATGCTGAAGAAATATTAGCAGGTTTTAGAAACCTTAATTTGATATCGGCCTCGTAAATATCAATGATTTTAACAGCCATTGCTGAAAGATCACGCGACATGTTCTTGTTCCGCGGCGGATATCCTCTATGTATATTTTCCAGATAAAGTTGATCATAGCTATTGTCAATGCCGTTAAATCTTCTCATTTGTTCATGCAACCATTTCTCCACTTCCCGGGCTTCTGATTCAATCCGTTCTAAAACACCTTTTGAAATTTTGGTAAACTCCTTGTTCTGATAGAAATCGTAACAACCATTATATTTTCTATAAACTATATTGCTCCTGATAGATTCCGCCGTATAATGGCCATCCTGAATTTTTTGAGGCCTGAACCAGTACGCCCTGATCAATTATCGTTAGCTTCAAGAAAAGAATGAAATAGTGTTGGCAAGCAGTTTGTTTCTCACAAAAAAAATGGGCCCCCTTAAAAGGAACCCATTAGTATTTTAAATCGGGACTATCCTGGAAGTACCCTGATAATCGCACTTAAAGTGCATAGTTATCTTAACGCCACAAAATTATCCATTCCTTTAGTTCTCTTCAAATTTTCTATAATTTTTTTTTCCTAATACACCGTCCTCACCTTTATTGTTTCCTTTATCTCCTTCAACAACTGCAGCGCCTTATTCGATAACTTCCTGTCCACATCCAGCACCACATAACCTATATCCTCATTCGTTTTTAAATACTGCCCCAATATATTGATCTTGTTATTCGACAATTGCGTATTGATCTTCGACAACACCCCCGGCACATTATCATGTATATGCAATATTCTGTGTGTACCCTCCTGCGGCGGCAAACTCAATGGCGGCACGGTATGCGAACCAATGGTAACCCCCATTTCAAGATACTGGAACAGTTTATTACTTACATCTTCCCCAATATTCATTTGCGCTTCCTCAGTAGAGCCACCGATATGTGGCGTTAATATCACATTGGGCAAACCCTGCAAAGGTGTGGTAAAACGGTCGCCATTCTTTTCAGGCTCCCAGGGATATACGTCTACCGCGGCGCCGGATAACTGGCCTTCCTGTATGCATTTGGCCAGCGCATCCAGGTCAACCACTTCACCACGGGCATAGTTGATTAAAATAGATCCTTTCTTAAAATGCTTCAGCACATTTTTGTTGATCATGTTTTTGGTGCTGGGCGTTTCCGGCACATGCAAACTGATGATATCCGCCTCGCTCACCAGGTCTTTCAACGATTTCCTGGCCTGCGCATTACCCAGCGGCAATTTGGTAACGGTATCATAAAATATCACCCGCATACCCATGGCCTCGGCCAGTACGCTTACCTGCGCACCAATATTGCCATAACCTATAATACCCAGAGTTTTTCCACGCAGTTCATAGCTGCCTTTGGCATCTTTTGACCACAGACCTTCATGAGCGGCCTTGTTCTTATCGGGAATGCGACGAATCAACATCACGCTTAAACCAATTACCAGCTCTGCTACAGAACGGGTATTGGAATAGGGCGCATTAAAAACAGCCACGCCATGTTGCTTGGCGCTTTGCAGGTCAACCTGGTTTACGCCAATACAAAAGCAGCCAATGGCCTGCAGCTTTTTAGCTGCATCCAGTACTTTGGCGGTTATTTTTGTTTTGGATCGAATGCCTATCAGGTGTACGTCTTTGATCTCACGAATCAGGTCTTCTTCACTCAGGGCGCCGTTCAGCTTTCTTACAGAAGTATAACCCTGGTCTTTAAAAAATTTAACGGCAGTGTCGCTGATGTTCTCCAGTAAAAGAATATTTATCTTTTCTTTAGGATAACTCGTGTTTTTTTTCTCGCTCATAATGGGATCGTCTGGTTATGCGTTATCACTTTAAGGAGGTGCAAATATACTTGCTTGGGCTCACTGTGCCAAGTGGCCCGTTTATTGTATATTTGCTTGTTACTGAAACCAAAAGCCGGTAGCAAGTGGAAAGTAGCCTGTTGGATTCATTGTTGAAACCACTCGCCGCTTGCTGCTTGCCACCCGCCATTAAAAAAGATAACCTAATTAGTATTCCCTAGTGAAAAACTTAATCGGTGTTTTATCAGCGTTACTGATAATCCAGGGTTGTGCGCGTGTTGAGAGCAAGAAGCCAACATCATCACCAGGTAATGATGGAGATTCAACCGCCTCTGCCCAGGCCAAATTGACTCCCGAAGAACTCAATCATTATCGCCAACTGGTGAAATCGCACCTGGACCATACTTTCGGCAAAACCCGTTTCAACGGTATGGTGCTGGTGGCCAAACACGGGCAGATTATTTACGAAGACTATGTAGGCTATATCGATCCCCGAGTCAAAAAAGATTCCATCACACCCCATACGCCCCTTCATCTTGCTTCCGTGTCAAAAACCTTTACCGGTATGGCCGTGCTCAGGCTCATGGAACAGGGCAAGCTGAACATCGATGATACGGTAGGCGCTTACCTGCCGGGCTTTCCCTGCCCCGGCGTTACCATACGCATGCTGCTCAACCACCGCAGCGGCATTCCCAAATACGATCATTATGTGGGGGAAATGGGTTGGGACAAAAACCGCATGGTCACCAACCAGGATGTGCTCGACTTCCTGATGGAGCGACACAAAGAGATTCCCATTGGCGCACCCGACCGTGGCTTCAGTTATTCCAACACCAACTATGCCCTGCTGGCATTGATCATTGAAAGGGTAAGCGGACTTCCGTATAAAGATTACATGAAAAAAACCTTTTTCGATCCGCTGGGCATGAAAGATACCTATGTGTTCACCATGGAAGATACGGCCCGTTATGTACCTTCCTTCCATTATAATAACCGGCCCTATGCTTTCGAGTTTCTCGACCTGGTATATGGCGACAAGAATATTTACAGCACCGTGCGCGACCTGTTCAAATGGGATATGGCCCTTAAACGCAGCGGTTTTTATAAAAAAGAAACCCTTGAAGCCGCTTATTCGGGTTATAGCTTCGAAAAACCAGGTACCCACAATTATGGACTGGGCTGGCGCATGTACCTGCTGAAGAATGGTAAAAAACTCGTGTACCACAATGGCTGGTGGCACGGCAACCGCGCCGCTTTTTACCGCATGATTGACGAAGACGCCGTAATCATAGCGCTGGCCAACAACGACTGCCGTTATGTATATAAGGTGAAACAAATGGCCGATATTTTTGGTGACTATATGCAGGGCGGCAACCGGTACGACGAAGACGACAATAACGCAAATCAGGCAGCCGCGGCGCCGGCGCCCGTGAAAAAGAAAAAGGCCGTTTATAAAAAGCGCTCCACCCGAAGAAGTACTGCCAAAAAGTAGGTAATTTTCCGTATGCAAATATTTGCTACGGAACAAATACGCGAATGGGATGAGTATACCATCACCCATGAACCCATTGCCTCCATCGACCTGATGGAGCGGGCAGCCACGGCATGTTTCGACTGGCTGCTGCAACACAATTACAAGAACAGGCGTTTCTCCATATTTTGTGGCAAGGGCAACAATGGCGGCGATGGACTGGCCATAGCCCGTATGCTGGCGCAAACCAATCATCCCGTAACCGTTTATATTCTTGAGTTTGGCCATAAGGGCACCAACGATTTCCAGCAAAACCTGGCTCGCCTGCACGAAACCCCTGCCACCATCAAGTTTGTATCGTCAGAAGCAAACCTCTACCCCCTTCCCCCCGGCGATATTGTCATAGATGCCCTGCTGGGCTCGGGACTGAATCGTCCGCTGGATGGACTAACGGCCAGCCTGGTGCAGCATATCAACCGGTCGGGCAATGAAGTAATAGCCATCGATATTCCCAGCGGGCTTTTTGTTGACCAAAGCAGTAAGGATAATGTGGTTATCCATGCAAGGCATACGCTCAGCTTTCAATGTTATAAACCGGCCTTCCTGGTGAAGGATAATGCTGCAGCCATTGGCCAGGTGCATATACTGGATATTGGTTTGCATACCGGCTTTCTGCAAACCGCCGTGCCTGTTTATTATTTTACCGATGCCGAACTGGTGGGCCCGATACTACAACCACGCAACGAATTTTCGCATAAGGGCGATTATGGGCATGCCTGTTTGATTGCCGGCAGTTATGGTATGATGGGCGCGGCCGTACTGGCCGCACGCGCCTGTTTGCGCAGTGGTGTGGGCAAGCTTACCTGCCTGGTGCCGGAGTTGGGATATACCATCATGCAAACCAGTGTGCCCGAAGCCATGTGCCAGGTAGATGACGGATCGGTAAAAGACCTGGATACATACGATGCCATTGGTATTGGTCCGGGTATTGGCCGGCAGCGCAGGGAATTGCTGCAATCAGTGCTGGCGCAGCATCATCGCCCGATGGTGATAGATGCCGATGCATTAAATATATTATCGGAAGATAAATCCCTGCTGAAAAAACTACCCGCCGGTTCGGTGCTTACACCGCATCCTAAAGAGTTTGAACGATTGTTTGGAAAATCGGATAACGATTTTGAGCGCCTGCAACTGGCATTGCGCCAGGCCTCCGAACTGGGACTGCATATTGTATTGAAAGGCCGTTATACATTTATTGCCACACCCGATGGCAAGGGATATTTTAACAGTACCGGCAACCCGGGTATGGCTACCGGTGGTACCGGCGATGTACTTACGGGCATTATTACGGGACTGCTGGCACAGCGATACAGTCCTTTGCAGGCCGCGCTGGCCGGCGTATACTTACATGGTCTGGCGGGCGATCTGGCCGCGGCTCTCACCTCGCAACCTTCCCTGATAGCTTCTGACCTTATCGACTACCTGGGCCAGGCATATACGCAATGCATGGCAGTACAAAGCGGGGTGGCCAGCACTTCTTTCGCAAGGCATAATTTTTTATGACATAACCTGTTATTGCCGACCGGAATTATTCATCAAAAATCCAGGTTATGAAAAAAATCATTACTATTCTGGCCATCATGCTGGCAATGTATGTTCCTTCAAAAGCCCAGCTGGAGCAGGGTAATTTCCTCATTGGATCGGACATTGCAAGGTTCAGGCTGGGGCTCGACGAAGGGAGTGTATTCAACGTTGACCTGCGTCCCAAACTGGCATTCTTTATTCAAAATAATCTGGCCCTGGGCGCCTACCTGAAATTTGGCCTTACCACGGCCAAGGATGCGGGCACTACCATCGACTATGGCATCGGGGCACTGGGACGTTATTATATCAGCGATCCCTCTATCAATGTGTTACGCCATTCCCGTTTCTTTTTGGAAGGCAATGTGGGAATTGAAGGCACCAACCCGGCTGAAGGTGAAAATACCAATGGGTTGGGTGTAGGTTTCGGACCGGGACTCGCCTATTTTATTACCCCCAGTGTGGGTTTGGAAACACTACTCAAATACGAAGGCATTGTGGGGTTTGGGAGCAGAGCCACCAGCAACAACCTGGTGTTGTCGCTGGGTCTGCAGGTATATATTCCCTCTTCGAGGGTGAAAGCAAGAGTAGAAGAACGTCCGCAATAAATAAGGAATAAGGAATGAGAAATTGAGGAACCTGATTTTTCATTCCTTATTCCTTATTACTTTTTACTTATTTACTTCCCGTTCTGCGGGCCGCTTCACGGGCCGACTGTACAGCCGGCAACAGCAATGAAATATTGTAAGAATCACCAGAACTTACATCGGTAGGCTTACAAATGCACATGCCAATATTCTGGTTATTGGGAATGCTGTAACAGGCGCTGGGAATGGGGTATTTGCATTCGGGTTTGGGTGCAGTGCCAGTGCTGGGACGCAGCGGACTTTCTTTACCGGCAGCATCAATGTATACCACATTGGTAAAGGAATCGCCACGTTTTGTAAACTTCACGGTACCGCGACCATTGGGCACCTGCACGGTATTATTACCATCTTTGATCTTTACGGAAGAGATCACTACATTCTCCAGTTTGTTTTCAGCTTGTTGAGCGCTTAATTTCGAAAAGCCGGCAACGGCAAAAACGGTTACTGCAAAAAATAACTTTTTCATGGTTGATTTTTTTGATGGTTATTTGATAGCACAAAGATGGGCTGGCAACGGGCCTTTGTACAGGGCGGTTTAACCAATACGGCAATTGGATTAACAAAAAAATTTGCTATCATGCAGCCGGTTTTAATACCGGTTAATCCAAACCCCGCATTCATTAAACCCAAATACCATTTTGTTAACCAGAAAGGGCCCTGCCCTTTTATAACATGACCTTTATCAAATGAACCAGCCAGCCTTTAACGCCACCAACCGGGCCGTGCGTGTACCCGAAGCCATGCAGCCCCTGTTCGATGCCGCGCAACAAACTGTGCAGGCCTATTTCAGCAACCTGAGAATGGATCCCGGCACAGGTACCATTGAAATCAACGATCAGCGCTATATATTGATACGCGCCTCAGCTCTCTCGAACGATTTCCTGGCCACCATTCAAAGTTTATATGCCGACCGGGGTGAGAACGAAGCACTGACCATTGGCAAACATTTTCTGTTCGATATTGCACATGCCATTGGCATGAACGATGCAAAGAACTTCCATGCCAAAATGAACCTCACCGATCCGTTATCAAAACTATCAGCAGGCCCTATACATTTTGCCTATTCGGGATGGGCTTATGTAGATATATTACCGGAAAGCAATCCCACGGCCGATGAAAACTTTTATCTGATCTATCGCCACCCCTATTCATTTGAAGCAGACAGCTGGAAGCGTGCGGGTAAACTATCGCCCATACCTGTGTGCATCATGAATGCCGGTTATTCATCGGGCTGGTGTACAGCCAGCTTTGGCATACCACTCACCGCCGTGGAAGTAAGCTGTACGGCCCGGGGCGATGATCATTGTTTGTTTATAATGAGTCCACCGCATAAAATACAGGAGCACCTGGACCGTTTTCATGCAGGTACCGGCAACCATTACAACAAGAAAGAAGCCTATGATATTCCCAGTTTTTTTGAAAGAAAACGGGTAGAAGAAGAAATGCAGAAAAGCCGGCAACTGGCCGAAGAATCGGCACAATCCAAATCGGATTTTATTGCCAATATGAGCCACGAGCTGCGCACACCGCTGGGCGCCATACTGGGTTTTACCGACCTGCTGAAAAAAACAGAGATCAGCCCGGTACAGAAAGATTATATCGACGCCATCAGCAATGCAGGCAACAGTTTGCTTTCTATCATCAACGATATTCTTGATTTGTCGAAGCTGGATGCCGGCAAGTTCATCATTGAGCAGGTGCCCTTCAGCATACCCGAGCTCATCCATTCTGTGCAGGTGATGTTCTCTACCAAAGCCAAAGAAAAAAACCTGAAGTTTAAAGCCACAGTTGATACCGCCATCAGTTACCAGGTACTGGGCGATCCCATGCGGCTCACCCAGATACTCATAAACCTCATTGGCAATGCCATCAAGTTTACCGAACAGGGGGGCGTGTATGTAAGTTGCCTGGAAGAAAACGATCAACACGATCAGGTACAAATACGCTTCACCATCAAAGACACCGGCATTGGCATTTCGAAAGAAAATATAGCCACTATTTTTGAACGGTTCACACAGGCCGAAACGCATATCACACGCAAGTATGGCGGCACCGGTCTGGGGCTGGCTATCACCAAACAACTGGTAACCCTGCAGGGCGGCGAACTTACCGTGAGCAGCGAAGAAGGCAAGGGCTCCGAGTTCAGCTTTATAATTCCTTATACCAAATCCAATATCAAGCCTTCGGTGAATAAAAACGGACAAAAAGACCTGGTAAAACATTTGAAATTCCGCAACATCAAACGGGTGCTGGTGGTAGAAGACAACCTGATGAACCAGAAACTCACCGCCATCATTTTGCAAAACAATGGCTTCGATACCGTGATTGCCGAGAATGGCCGCAAAGCCATTGAGCTGTTACAACAACAGCAGCAACAACCACAACAACCGGGCTTCGACCTGGTGCTGATGGATATTCAGATGCCCGTAATGGACGGTTACCGCACCACACAAATCATACGCGATGAATTGCATATCGCCACCCCCATCATTGCCATGACAGCCCATGCACTGGCCGGAGAAAAGGCCAAATGCCTGCAAACAGGCATGAACGATTACCTCTCCAAACCCTTTAGCGAAACCGAGCTGTTATTAAAGATGGCCATATGGGATGCCCATATCAGCCGCGAGCCCGAGCTGGACACCGCCGCCGGCCGTGTGAGGATCATCGACCTGAGTTTTTTGATACGGCAAACCAATAATAACCGCTCCTTTATCAGGGAAATGATCGGCATATTCACCCAACAAAACCCCAGGGACCTGGCCGCTTTGCAGGAAGCCATAGCGGCCTGCGACTGGTCCCGGATATATAAAACCACACATGCCATACGCAATGCCCTTGGTTTCTTTGGTATTAATCACTTGATTGGCAACGATTTACTGGCTGTTGAAAAAATGGCGCGGGCAGCTGAGCAGATTGAAGAAATTACGCTTATTTTTAATAAGATAAAGCCGGTTTGCGAACAGGCGGTAAAGGAGCTGGAAGCATTGGAACCGGCCATTTAACCATTGAACATGCCTTTGAAATCAATTATTGTAGAAGACGAACCCTTAAGCAGGATTTTCCTGCACAATTTATTATCCGAGTTTTTCCCCGACATACAGGTGATTGCCACTCTGTCGAATGAGGACGATGCCGTGGCGGCCATTCAGGCCCTGCAGCCCGAGCTGGTTTTCCTCGATATTGAATTACAAAAAGGCACCGGTTTTGAAGTATTGAAACGCATTGGGGCACCCTACCCTTTGATCGTTTTTATCACTGCCTATGATCATTATGCCATCAAACCCATACAATTCAGCGGTATCGATTATTTGCTGAAACCAGTAGATATCGATGGTCTGCAACAAACCATCAATGCCGCCAGTGCCAAACGCAATACCGCTGCTACAGCCACGTCTGTTCATCATTTATTGCAAACCCTGCAAAATAACAATGTGCCCCGGCATCTGTGTTTGTGCACGCCCGAGGGTACCGAGTTTATACAACTAACAGATATCATTCGCCTGGAAAGCCATCCCAACGAAACGCATTTTATGGTGCGCGGAGGCGTACGAAAAATTACTTCGGTAAGTCTGCAGGAATACGATACCCTGCTACGCGATCATTCCTTCCTGCGCATACACCAACAACATATCGTGAATGTAAAGGAGATACTCCAAAGCAATGAGGAGCATGTGCTGATGAGCGACAACAGCACTGTTCCCGTATCGCCGAAAAAAAGGGAAGAGATGATGAACTTATACCAGTCGCTGATTCATTAACTGTACAAATTCATCTTTTTTCTTGGGAGAAATGGCGATCATGCTTTCGTCGTTCATGACCGCATATCCACCATCGGTCTTGATCATTTTACGCACTTCTTTCAGGTTGATCATATGGGAATTGTGCACGCGGAAAAACCCGTGATCGCTCAGGAGCATTTCATATTCCTTCAGGTTTTTGCTCACCATGATCTTGTAGCCGTCTTTCATATAAAAAGTGGTGTAAGGGCCGTTGGCCTCGAGGCGTATGATATGCGCAAGTTGAATGAACTCCACGCCTTCGGAAGTGCTTAACCCAATAGAGTAGTCTTCGCCCGACTGGCGTTTGAGGTTTTTGATGAGCAGGTCTATTTTGGAATGTTCTTCTTTTTTGTGGATGTTTTCAATGGCTTTGGCTACAGCCTGTTGCAGTTCGTCGAGGTTGATGGGTTTTAGCAGGTAGTCAACGGCGCTGAATTTGATGGCTTTGATGGCGTAGTGATCGTAGGCAGTGGTGAAGATGACGTGGAAGTTGTGGTGCTTTACCTGTTGTAAAACATCGAAGCCCGTGCCGGTTTGCATTTCGATGTCCATGAATACAATATCGGGTTGGCGGGTATTGATGAAGGTGACGGCTTCTTCCACGTTACCGGCTGTGCCGTCGACCGTGAGGTCGGGACAGAATTCTTTTACCAGGTTTTGGAGGAAGTCGCGGCTGCGAAGTTCGTCTTCAACGATGAGTGCTTTGTATTTCATATTGTAGGTTTCTTAATAATGTTCGTTCCGAAGGGGACACCCCCAGGGGCCCGGAGGGTGTCGGATTTCCGGGATGGTCTGCAGTCCGCGCTCCACGCAGACGGGGTATCGCTGTTATGCCCTGCAGGTGCACCCCGGCAGCAAGCTTATTGAAACAGCGGCTGCGGTATCTCCAAACACGCCTCATTCATCCCCCCTTCCACCCCCATCTTCAACCTGATCTTCCTCTGCCCCTGCCTGTTAAACAAATTTATCCTCCTCGACACCATATCCTCTTCATTACCCAAACCCTTTCTTTTCTCCAACTCCTGCGCCTTTGCCCTGCTCATCCCATTATCACTCACCTTCACCACCAACCTGTCCTCCACCTCCTCAAAATCCACCACTATCTTCCCCTTTACCCCCGATTCCAGGTTCAACACCCCCTTGTATAGGGCGGCCTCTACCAACCCATGCGTGAGCAAGGGCAATATTTGTTTTTGCTGAATATTCCCCGGCACCCGAATCTCATATTCAAACTGCCCGGGAAACCGCGTATGCTCCAACCATAAATATTCCTGCAATAGTTCGGCTTCATTCTGAATACTAATACTCAACTCATCCCCAAAATGAATCACTTTTCGCAAAAAAGCAGCAAAGCGGTTAATATACTGCAAAGAATTCTTCTTATCATCCAACGTAATAAAATACTGAATCGAATTGAGCGAATTGAACAAAAAATGCGGGTTCATACGCGCCTGCAGCACCTTCAGCTTCAGCAACTGGTTCATTTGCTCAATGGTCTCGTTTTGCCGGCTGATGAGCTGGTTACGTTGCTCCAGTTTCAGGTTCATACGCTGCCGCGTGCGAAAACGGTTGTACAACAGCAGGGCCACCAGCAACAGGAAGGCACCCGCCACCATCAGCATATTGCGTATATTCCGCTGGCGCTGCACTTCGGTAGCAGTATCTACCAGCCGCTTGGTAACGATCTCCTTTTCCAGCGATACCAGCTCCAGGTTCAACGAGCGATGTACAGAGTCGGCTGTAGAGGGTCCGAATACCAGGTCCCTGACTTCCGATCCCAGGTACTTGCTCACAATACCGCTGGCGGCAGACTGGAAAGCGGCGGTTTTGAAATATTCATCCAGTACGGGTTTCCAGTCGCTTTGTTTGGGCAGCACGGCGGCAAACCCTTCACGATGGCTGGCCAGCACATGCTGGCGTTTTACGCGTATACCCCGCTGTAAACCGGTGATGTATACGGATAGGGGTACATATCCAAACCCCTTTTTATCTTCTGCAATTCTTTTCATTACCTCGTAGTCGTCGGCGCGGGTATGCACTTTCAAAGAGGGCGCAAAATTGGTCTTCAGCCGGTCAATATCCTCTTCCATAGTGGTATTGCTCATGGTATAGGCCTGCATGGTATGCAGCTTGAGCAACAATTCCTGCGGGGTGGCGTATTCCGGCTCGTTGACATTGGTCACCAGCACATTTACATCGGGCATATAAGGCAGGGTAAACTGCACTTCTTTCTTACGTTCGGGTGTAATGGAATAATAACTCCAGCCCAGCACGCCATGTAATGAGGTTTGTTTTACCTGGTGATATATATTCTCAAAAGAACCGGCATTCACCCATTCAATAGTAAGGTCAATACCATATTGATCTTTCAGATAAGGTTTCAGCGACTCCATGATCTCGTACTCAATACCTGCCGGGCGGCCATCCTTATTCACGTATATAAAGGGTTCAATATCGTACCACAACGCCGTGATGGCGCCCCGTTTGGCCTGGGATACCTGCTGCCAGCTGTCGGCCTTCCACGACTGGGCGTGCAGACCAATGGGCAACAGCCAGGCTGCCAGCAACACATGTCTGATAAAACTGGTTTTTCGCATTCCGGGGTCAGAAATTTATGCAAAGATTGGCATCTTATAACAAAACCGGCGTTTGACTTAACGAATGGGGCATTTCACTTAACGGTTTTTACCCCTTCTCTAAGCGTATCTATGTATCTTGTGCCCGCTTCTATGCGCGCGACTGTTTACCTATACCTTATAATAGTATCAGCCCTGATATGCAAGCGGCTGCCTGCCCAGGCGCCCTTTAATTTCCACCATATTTTCCTGGATAAGGGCCTTTCCGATGCCCGGGTAACCGATATTGTACAGGATAAATACGGTTTTATGTGGTTTGCCACCCCCAACGGACTCAATCGCTACGATGGCTACCGCATGACCACCTTTTATGCAGGCAAAAGCGGTTTGCCAACCAACCATATACTCAGTTTGCACGCCACCCGCAAAGGCGAGTTGTGGATAGGCACGGCCGATGGACCTGTACGTTTTGATTTTATACAGGAAAAATTTGTGCAGCACGATACCACACTGGCCGCCGTATATGCTTTTGAAGAAGATTCCAGCGGTCATATATATGCCGGCGCGGCCAACGGACTGTTCCGTTATACAGATAAATGGGAGAACCTGGGCGCTACGTTCGGGCTTAAAGACCGGATGCGCGCCGTAAGGGCTTTAAAATTCCTGAACAACCGCCTCCTGTACGTGGCCAACAACGAAAACCTGCCCTTTTACGAGATTGATATTGCCGCCAACCGGGTAGACAGCATTCATTATAGAACCAGCTTTGGGGACACCTGCTGCCTCATCATGTATGCACTGGAAAAACTGAACGATACCACCCTGTTAACCGGTTTCCTGAGCTGGGGCATTGCCAAACTGAATGTGCGCACCCGCCAGTACGAAGTGGTGCCGGGTGTATTGAGCCGCAGCGACAGCATTCGATACAATTCGGTGTATGATATGGCCAGGGACCATCGCGGACGGGTATGGCTGGCCACCAATTATTTCAGGATGGCCGAATACCTGCTCGAAGCCAACCAGGTGATCACCTGGGATAAAGATCCGCATCATCCGTATGGTTTCGATGGCAATGATGCTTTATGTGTATATGAAGACCGCCAGCATAATATATGGGTAGGCACCGTAACCCGCGGCATCTACCGTTTTAACCCCGATTATGTGGCCGCCCGTTTTTATTCGCAAAACGACTTTGTGCCCGGGGCGCAACAATCCGGTCGCGTAGGCTGCCTGTTTGCCATCGACAGCAATACCATTGTGGTAGGCGGCGAAAGCGGTCCGGCTTTTTACGACCGGCGCAGCAACCGCTTTATCAATTATAAAGGAGCGGCGGTATACAGCCTGAACAAACCACTGGAGATGGTGCAATGCGGCATCAGCGATAAAAACGGTATTGTATGGATGGGCACCAACCGACTGGGACTGATGCGTTACGACCCCCAACGAAAAACATTCACCTGCTTTAACCGGTACCATAAACTTACCGATGATGGCATTACCGAAATACTCGAAATGCACGATGGTCACTTATTGCTGATCGGTTGGGGAAGGCCAATACTATTCAACACAAAAACATACGAGGCAAGTTCATTCCGAAACGACACCAGCGCCCTGTTCCGCCTCCAACAAATAAAAGATATTTGTATCGACAGCCGCCGGCATATATGGCTGCTGAATACCAGCGGTCGTTTATATTCCTATAATCCCTTTAACAAACAGGTCATCGAACAAAAAGCTTTTACCGAAACCATTCATGCCATTGCATGGCAGCACAATGCCCTGTACCTGGCCGCCGGTTCGGGCATTATTCGAATACAGGATAACCAAACCCGCACCTACACTACCCCTACCGAAATAAAAGGCATATTACCCGATGGGGGTTATGTGTGGTTCAGCAATAATTACCAGGTAGGCAGACTGGATACAGCCACCGGGCAGTTGGTTTTTTTGGGAGAAAAAGACGGACTGGTGAATGTACAACTCATGAGCCCAACCCTTACCCGCACACCGCAGGGCACCATATTGATTGGCAGCAACCGGGGATTTTTTGAAATATTTCCCAACAAAATACAGGCGCACCAGCCACCGGCCCCGCATTTAACCGCATTCAGGGTTTACGATAAACCTTTTTTGACCGGCGATGTGATCAGCGATGTGCAGGAAATTGTGCTGCACAATGACCAGAACTTTTTTTCATTCGATATGAGCGCCTTTGATTATATGCAGGCGGGTGATATTGAATATGCCTATAAACTGCAGGGCTTTGATAAGGAATGGCAGTATATAGGCAAGGAAAGAAGCGCCTCTTACACCAATGTACCGGGTGGCGTTTACAAGTTGGTATTGCGTGCGCGGAATGTATCGGGCGAATGGATTGAAAGCAGGCAGCCCATCAACATACGCATTCAAAAACCATTTACCGCCACCTGGGTGTTCCGCGTGCTGGTGTTGTTGCTGGTGATGGCGCTGGCCTATTTGTTTTACCGTAACCGCATTAATCGCGTGAACAAGGAAGCCAGGCTGCGCAGCGATTACGAGATTAAATTGAATGAACTGGAGAACAGCGCGCTGCGAACACAAATGAACCCGCATTTTATTTTCAATTCACTCAATACCATCAATTCTTTTGTAAACAGCAACGACCGGGTACAGGCTAACCGGTATATCAGTAAATTCTCCAGGCTGGTGCGCCTGATACTGGATCATTCGCGGCAGAAAAAAATTACGTTGAAAGATGAACTGGAGGTGGCGGAATTGTACATGCAGTTGGAGCAGATACGCTTTGAGCGTTGTTTTCAGTATACCATCGATGTGGGGGAACTGGATCCGGCTTCGGTGGAAGTGCCGCCGCTGATCATTCAGCCTTTTGTGGAGAATAGTATTTTGCATGGTTTATTGCCCTTGAAGGAAGAAGGTTTATTAACAATTCAGATGAATAAGGAGAGTGAGTTGTTGCATATTGTAATTGCCGATAATGGTGTGGGCAGAAAGGCCGCGGGTGAGTTGAAAAACCAGAGCGGGTTCAAGCGGCGTTCGCATGGCATGGAAATTACGTTGAAAAGAATTGAGTTGTTTAATAGAGAGCACGGTTTGCAGCAGCAGGTGAAGATTGAGGATTTATATAATGAAGAAGGTAAGCCTGCGGGTACCAGTGTTGCAATTCCGTTAGCCTATTCAGAAACGTTTTGACGCATGCCACCCACCCGCAGGAAAACGCATCTTTTTGCATGCATTTCTCTCTTATATTTATCCCTCAAACAATCGCTGATGCTGAAAATATCCTTGTTAACAATACCCGTATTACTGGCATTCGGGTACTGCTCCTATAAAAAACCCGAAGCCAAACCCCTTAAAACAGGTGCAGAACAAACCGAAAAATACCTGCACCTGCTCAAAGGCAAACGCATTGCTATATTGGGTAACCAAACTTCCGTTATCGGGCAAACCCATCTTGTTGACAGCCTGCAATCCCTCGGCATCAACATTGTAAAAGTATTCGGACCCGAGCACGGTTTCCGCGGCAATGCCAGCAATGGCGCACCGGTAAAAGATGAAACCGACAGCATCACCGGTATCCCCATCGTGTCTTTATACGGCCCCAAACGCCGCCCCACCAGGGAAGACCTGGCCGATGTAGACCTGATGATCTACGACATACAGGATGTAGGCTGCCGCTTCTATACCAATATCAACGCCCTGCGCGACCTCATGCATTCCTGCGCCGAAAACAATAAGGAGCTGTTGATACTCGACCGGCCTAATCCCAACGCTTATTTTATAGATGGCCCCATACTGGATAGTAATTGCCTGTCGGGCATCGGGCAGTTTCCCATTCCCATTACCCATGGCATGACCATTGGTGAATTTGCCCAGATGATCAACGGCGAAAAATGGATACCCGGCGGACTCACCTGCAAAATCACCATCATACCGGTAGCCAACTACCGGCACGATATGTATTACGAGTTGCCGGTAAAACCATCGCCCAACCTCAACACCCAACTATCGGTGATGCTGTATCCCTCGCTGTGCTTGTTTGAGGGTACGGTGATCAGCCAGGGCCGAGGCACCTATTTTCCATTTACTGTATTGGGCAATCCCTTGTTAAAAGATTCATACCAGTTCTCGTTTACACCGGTAAGTCTGCCCGGTATGTCGGAAAATCCCCTGCATCTGAATCAAACCTGCTACGGTCTGGACCTGCGTAATTACGATATCAATAAACTGATCAAAAGCAAAAAAATCAACCTGCAATGGATGATAGATATGTACAGGGCCTATCCCGATAAAGATAAATTCTTCGATTTCAAACAAAGTCCTGCTATGGGCAATATCGATTACAGGATTGGTACTAAACAATTCAGGGAGCAAATAAAAGCGGGCATGAGTGAAGAAGCCATTCGTAAAACCTGGGAACCGGGACTGAGTAATTATAAAAAAATGCGGAAAAAATACCTGTTATACCCTTAGGATTTGTTGCCATAAATAATACGCAATACCAGGGTGACCGCATTCACCAGTACCGAGAAAGAATTGGTGGCAATGATGGGAATATCGTCTTTTTGCACGCCGTACACAATCCATAATATTTGTCCGGCTAGCAAAATGAGCAGCATAAATAAAGCTACATCATTCGCTTTTTTGCTTTTGATGATCTTGATCAACTGAGGCACCAGCGACACGGAGGTGCAAATACCGGCCACGATACCCAAAATCTGTACTTTATCCATTCCTACCAGGAATAAAAAATCAGGCCACACCGATGACCGGTGGCTGCAGGACAGCAAGTGTAAATATTACACTTATATTTGCGTATGCGCATTTTACCCCGTACACGATTGCTGTTTATTGCATTAGCCGGGTGTATCACCACCCATGCCCAACTGGTGGATAAAACCCCGGCCGCTGTTCCCCAGGTTCCCACCATCTACAATATCGAGCCCTGGCAAAATCCTTATGTGAGTGGTATTAATCGCGATGCTGCCCGTGCTACCGCTTATTCTTTTAGCAGTATTGATGATGCCCTGCAAGGCAACCGCGATAAATCGCGTATGCTTTCACTGAACGGCGAGTGGGACTTTTTCTTTGCATCCAAACCCGCCGAAACACCGGCCGGTTTCTACCAAAAAAAGGCTACCGGCTGGAACAAGATAGAAGTACCCTCCAACTGGGAAATGAAGGGTTATGATAAGCCCATTTATAAAAGCGCGGTATATCCTTTCCGCCCCGTGAACCCGCCCTATCCCCCGCTCGATTACAATGGTGTGGGGTGTTACCAGCGTAGCTTTACCATACCGGCCAACTGGAAGAACATGAACATCACCCTGCATTTTGGTGGTGTAAGTTCGGCCTATAAGGTATGGGTCAATGGAAAATTTGTGGGTTATGCAGAAGACAGTTTTCTGCCCTCTGAATTCAATATTACCCCCTACCTGGAAGAAGGAGAAAACATCCTATCCGTATGGGTCATTCGCTGGAGCGATGGTAGTTTCCTGGAAGACCAGGACCAGTGGCGGCTCAGCGGCATCCATCGTGAAGTGCTGTTGCTGGCCGAACCCAAACTGCGCATTGCCGATTTTCACTGGCAGGCCAAACTGGATAAGAACTATAAAGATGCCGTGCTGAGCATCAGACCACGCATTGAAAATTTAACCGGCAAAGAAGTACATGGCTATACTGTAAAAGCCCGCCTGTATAACAAGGCCGGCCAACCCGTGTTTGATCAGGCCCGTTCTGCAGAAAGCATCATCAATGAAATTTACCCGCGGCTGGATAATGTGAAATTCGGTTTGCTGGAAGGCGTCATCAGCAACCCCGATAAATGGAGCGATGAAGCGCCCAACCTGTACACCCTGGTGCTTTCTTTGGAAGACAGCACCGGCGCCTTACTGGAAGCAAAAAGTTGTAAAGTGGGTTTCCGCAGCATTGAATTCTCCAAAGAGAATGGCAAATTGTTGATCAATGGAAAACTCACTTACCTGTATGGCATCAACCGACCCGATCATCATGCCACCAAAGGAAAGGCTTTGTCGCGCAGGGATATTTTGCAGGATGTGCGCACCATCAAACAATTCAACTTCAACTGTATTCGCACCAGCCACTACCCCATGGACCCCTACCTGTACGATTTGTGTGATGAATACGGCATTTATGTAATTGATGAAGCCAACCTGGAAACACATGGGCTGGGTGGCAAACTCAGCAACGATGCCGCCTGGACGGGCGCCTACCTGGAACGCAGCAACCGCATGGCTCTGCGCGATAAAAACCATCCCAGCATCATCATCTGGAGCCTGGGCAATGAGGCAGGCCGCGGTCCCAACCATGCCGCCATGGCCGCCTGGCTGCACGATTTTGATATTACCCGCCCCGTGCATTATGAACCCGCCATGGGCAATCCCCGGCTGGAAGGATATATTGACCCCAGCGACCCGCGATACCTGAAATCGAACGATCATTCGCACCGCATTCAAAATCCGCAGGATCAACCCTATGTAGATATCGTAAGCCGCATGTACCCCGGCATCTATACACCCAAACTGTTGGCCAACCAAAAAAACGGCGATCACCGTCCCATCTTCTTTGTAGAATATTCACATGCCATGGGCAACAGCAATGGCAATATGAAAGAGTTCTGGGATGAATTTCGCAATACGCCCCGCGTAATCGGCGGCGCCATCTGGGAATACAAAGACCAGGGATTGGAAAAAAAAGACGAAAATGGCGTGGCATATTTTGCCTATGGCGGTGATTTTGGCGAAAAATATTTCGACAACTTTACCATCAAAGGCGTGGTAGCATCCGATGGCAGGCCGAAGGCCGCCATGTACGAATGTAAACGTGTATTCCAGGGTCCCTGGGTAGAACCTGCCGAAGATGGTATCAAAATCACCAACAGGCATGCCGTACGTTCTTTGAGTTATTACGAAGCCAGGTTAATCATACGGGAAGATGGAAAAGTTGTACTGAACAAACTGTTACCAAGTATACCATTGGCCGCAGGTAGAGATACCGTGATGAGCATAGCCGCTTATCTTCCCAAATTCAAACCCGGCGCCGAATACCTGGCCGATATACATTTTTACCTGGCGCAGGATGAACCCTGGGCGCCCAAAGGTTTTGAAGTGGCCGGCAACCAGTTTGCATTAACACCGTTGGCACGTAAATACAATAACACCGCACTGGCCACCATCAAAGAAGAAAGTAACCAGTTTGTTGCCAGTGGCAAAAACTTCCGCATAACCATCAGTAAAGAAAACGGCGCCTTAACTTCTTACCAATACAACGGTAAGGAACAGATACTTCAACCACTATTGCCACACTTCAGGCGCCCGCTGACTGATAATGATCGCCGCGGCTGGAAATCGCACCGCAAATTACAACCCTGGTACGAGGTGGCGTTGAAACTGGTCAGCGTAACAAGCAATGCTAATACCATCACCAGCACCTGGTCGCTGATCAACGACAGTGCTACCGTTACCCTGCAATACCATATCAGCGCTAATGGCATTGTACGATGCGATTATGCACTGGATGTGCTGCCCGGTTTACCGAATATACCCAGGGTAGGCATGCAAACCGGCATACCCGCCCATTACGACAGCATTACCTGGTATGGCAAAGGGTTGATGGAAAATTATGTCGACCGCAGTGTTGGATTTGATGCCGCCATCTGGTCGCAAAACATATATGATTTTATAGAACCGTATGCCGTACCGCAGGAAAATGGCAACCGCACCGGTGTTCGCTGGATGTTCCTGGCCGGCCAAAACAACCAGGGACTGCTGGTAGTGGCCGATAGCCTGCTGAGCATGAGCGCCTGGCCTTATACCGAAACAAATATCGATACCAGTAAACATACCAACACCCTGCAACCCGCGCCTTATATCACGCTGAACATCGACCTCGTTCAAATGGGTGTGGGCGGCAACGATAGCTGGAGCGATGTGGCCGCGCCGCTGCAACAATACCAGGTGCCTGCCCAACCCTACCGGTATAGTTTTTACCTCACGCCTGCCAGGGGCACAACCCAGACCATCATGCAACAGGTGAAACGTACCCGATTCCGGCCAGCTGTCGCAAAAAAACCTTTTTTTGACTGAGAACGCCCCTGTATAAACATGGCCTTGCCTGTAACTTTGAATACATGCAAGGCCATGCCGTTTTACAACAGTTCAATCACACCATCGGGCATTTTATAAAAGCCCTCGACAACTACACCCTGGAACAAATTTGTCGCCAACCGCAACCCGGCCGCTGGTCGCTGGGTCAAATGTACCGGCATATTATAGACGATACCGCCTGGTTTGTGCAACAAATGAAAGCCTGCCTGGCTACCACCCATCATATCAATGAATCCATGCACGAAGATGCGCAGGCCATGTTTGCCGCCAACGCCTTTCCCGATATCCTGATCGAAGGCCCTGCCACCAATACATACATTCCTCAACCACCATCCAAAGACGAATTATTGCAGGAATTGTTAACCATACAAAACGAGGTAAACAGTCTTGACTTCAGCGCCCCTTCCGGCAAAACCCTTCACCCCGGCCTGTTGTATTTCAACGCCACGGAATGGCTGCAGTTTGCCGAAATGCATATACGGCATCATTTCCGGCAGAAACAGCGCATCGACAACTATCTATTTAAATAGCAGCCACTTTTCACTAAAATCCGTTAAATTGTAATCGATTACATTTTGTCGGTTAAATACTGCGATATTCTACTCCCTGCACCCTGTGAAACAGATCATTACCGAAACGATTGAAATATGAATAAAACTTTTCTGACTGCGCTGCTGGCAGTATGGGGCGGTTTGTCCTGTTTTGGCCAGTACACCACCCGGCCCACCCTGGCCGACAGCCTGCGTATCGATAGTCTGAACAAGGCCACTCAAACCGATTACAAAAACATGCTGCACCAGCTGGGCATCACCAGCACCAGGCCAGGACCTTCCGGCAACCCGCAGGCGCCCAATTATGCCAATACCAACGAATTAAAAGCATCGCCTTATACTTCCCTTCCAGACCCGCTGGTGATGAAGAACGGCCAAAAAGTTACCGATGCCAACACCTGGTTTACCAAACGCCGCGCCGAAATCTTGGAAGAATTCGACCGCGAAGTTTATGGTCGCACACCGGCCAACACCCCCAAAGTAACCTGGGAAGTGGTGGCGGTTATTCCTGACCTGGTAGGCGATGTACCGGCCACCACCAAACGATTGGTGGGGCATGTAGACAATTCGGCTTATCCGTCCATTAGGGTAGATATACAGTTGAGTGTTACCACACCAGCCCATGCTACCGGCCCCGTACCGGTAATGATGGAATTTGGTTTCCGGTTCCCACGCGGTTTTCGGCCGCCCATTGCCAATACCAACAGCGGTGCTACCTGGCAGGAACAACTGCTTCAAAAAGGATGGGGTTATGCCATACTGGTGCCCACCAGTTACCAGGCCGATAACGGCGCGGGTTTAACCAGCGGCATCATAGGTTTGGTGAACAAAGGTCAACCCCGCCAACCCCACGACTGGGGTGCCTTGAAAGCATGGGCCTGGGGCGCCAGCCGCGCTTTGGATTATTTAGAAACCGACAAGGATGTAGATGCCAAACAGGTAGGTATTGAAGGACTTTCACGATATGGTAAGGCCGCCATCGTGGCCATGGCCTATGAACCGCGTTTTGCCATTGGCCTTATAGGTTCATCCGGCGCAGGCGGAACAAAAATCCTGCGCAGGGTTTTTGGTGAACAGGTAGAGAACCTGGCTTCCCCGGGCGAGTACCATTGGTTTGCCGGCAACTTTATTAAATATGCCGGCCTCTTAACGCCCAACGACCTGCCGGTGGATGCTCATGAATTGATTGCGCTTTGTGCGCCACGGCCTGTATTCATCAGTTCGGGCTCAGCCGCTGTGGAAGGCCATTGGGTAGATGCCAAAGGTATGTTCCTGGGCGGCGTGTATGCCGGACCGGTATATAGATTGCTGGGTAAGAAAGATCTGGGCACTACCGAAATGCCGGCGCAGGAAACGGCATTGGTGAATGGTGATATTGCATTCCGCCAGCACAGCGGCGGACATACCACCGGTCCCAATTGGCCGGTATTTTTACAGTTTGCCGATCGTTATATCAAATCGAAAAGCACCATACAGGTAAGAAAGATACCGGCCATCAAAGGCCTGGCCAGTTACTATAAAGATCATTTTATGATAGGCGCCTCGGTTACCCCACGCAACCTGAAGACCGATGAAGCGCAATTGCTGGTGCAGCAATTCAATAGTATTACAGCCGAGAACGCCATGAAGATGACGCCGCTGCACCCAGCCGAAAATCAATACTACTGGAAAGATGCCGATAGCATAGTGGCTTTTGCGCAACGCAATAAGCTGCACCTGCGCGGGCATACCCTGGTATGGCACAGCCAAACGCCGCGCTGGATTTATACCGACAGCACGGGCAAACAGGTTTCGAAAGAAGTGATGCTACAGAGATTGAAAGCGCATATTTATACCGTGGTAGGCCGTTACAAGGGTAAAATATATGCCTGGGATGTGGTGAACGAGGTGATCAGCGACAGGGCCGATGAATATTTACGCAAATCGCCCTGGTTCGATATCTGCGGCGAAGAATTCGTGGCCAAAGCCTTTCAGTATGCGCATGAGGCCGATCCCGATGCGCTGTTGTTTTACAACGATTACAACGTGATCAATCCGGTGAAAAGGGAAAAAATATTCAAACTGGTAAAATCCTTAAAAGACGCAGGCATTCCCATTCACGGTCTGGGATTACAGGGACACTTGGCCATCAGCGAACCATCGCGCGGCCAGCTCGACAGCACCCTGCAACGCTTTTCAGAACTGGGTGTACAATTGCAGATAACCGAGCTGGATATATCTGTTTATCCAAAGGAGCACCATGCGCGCGACAGGAAACCGGAAGATTACAATACCGCATTCACCCAGGAAAAAGAACAGCAGCAGATAGCGCAATATAAAATGTGTTTTGAGTTGTTCAGGAAATACAAACAACACATCACCGCCGTCACCTTCTGGAATATCTCTGACCGGAGCAGCTGGCTGGACAATTTCCCGGTGCGTGGCCGCAAAGATTATCCCTTATTGTTCGACAAAAACCTGGCGCCTAAGAAGGCTTTTTACAAAGTAATAAATTGGTAAGATAGCGCCGCACCGGTGTATCGTACAGTACCATCACCAGGTAAGCAAAGAATACCAGGAAGATGATACCTGAAACGATGATCCAGATAAGTTGTTCCGTACCCGGTTTATATTGGGCAAGATGATGCGCGAAGATCCAGATAAACGTATAATGCGTCATATAGAGCGGGTATGATATCTTACCACTAAACACACATACATTTTTCAACGCGGGCGCCAGCCGGGCGCCTGCGCCCATGGAAACCAGCAGGGGAAAATAAAACAGCACCACCAGCGATTCGGCTACCCAATTCCAGCTGAACCAGGGCATCACAAATGTGGCGCTCAGCAAAATACCGAGACCAATAAAGCCCAGCCTGTTTTTAATGATCCAGTTGGAACGATATACCAGCAGCCCGGCCGAAAATGAATAAGCAACTCTTGCCCCGCCATCCCAAAAATTGGAGCCGCTCCATCCACCCATTAGGTTCTCTGCACGATAGGCCACATAACAAAGCAATACACCGGCAGCTATAGTAACCAGCAACAAAGCCCTGCGGCTGATTCTCACCAATACCAGTGCATACAATATGTTGGAGATATATTCCCAGAACAAAGACCAGGCGGGCGCATTAAAAGGAAAATTATTGAAGTACCGTTGCTCCATCACCGGATAAGGGATCAGCAACAGCGAAGTGAGGAATATCAGCAGTACGCTGCCTGCCTGATAAGCCTGTTGATCGGTACTAAAGGGATCGAACAGAAAACCCAGTAAACCCAGCACCGAGCCCAGCACTACCAGCGGATGCAGCCGGATAAGCCTGGATTTGAAAAAGCCCTTCACCCCAAGTTTGCCGATGCGGTTGTCGTAGGCATACCCTATTACAAAGCCCGACAAACAAAAGAAAAAATCTACTGCCAGGAAACCATGTCCTATAGGGTTCTTTGTGAAATCGGTGATCACACATTCCATAAAATGGTATATCACCACGGCAATTGCTGCAATGCCTCTTAAACCATCGAGAATATCATAATGCGGTTTAGATGGCAGTACCGCCGCAGGTTGTTGCTCCATTTGTTTACTCCTTAATCACTTTTTTGGTAACCGTTTTACCGTTCAGCGTTACTTTAATGATATACAGTCCGGCCGACAGTTTTCAATTCCCCGGTGTCACTCGATACACATTTTTTACCGATACCGTAGTTGTTTGGTGGTGCACCAGTTTTCCTGTGGCGTCGAGCAAATGTATAACAAGTTTCGACGGTGAAGAAGTGGAAATATCCAGCTCCAGATGGGTGCGGAATGGGTTCCTAAGAATGTAAATATTGTTGTCGGTACCGTTTTTGATGGTGATGGTATGCGTATAGGCAGATTGTCCGTGTTTATCTACCTGTTTCAGCCTGTAATATACTACCAGTCCGCTATAGGTCTTATCGTCATATGCATATACAGATCCCGTAGATAATCCTGTTGCTGGAACCGTTCTTATACTGGTAAAATGAGTTCCATCGTAAGACCGCTCAATTTTAAAATGGCTGGCATTCGTTTCTGCAAGGGGCTTCCATACAAGTTGTATGGAATTGGTTCGCCGAACCCCCTTGAAATAATCCCAGTTTACCGGTAATATGGAAGATAAGATCATAACGGGATAATCTTCCACCTGTCCGTATTCCGGGTTATAACAGGCGTCGGTTATGAGAAAGCCCGGTGTATAATAACTGGACAGTTCTTCCGATACCCGCATTCTCAGCATTTGGTTGGTGACTGCATTGGCGGGGTGAACCTTCGGCCCCACCCGTATGCAATACATGTACTACCACCGGGATGATATAAGGCGGCGCATTGGTATTGGTGACACGTGCCGATGGCTGTTGCCTGCGGGCTTTTTGTTCGGCAATGATATATTGTAAACGGGTTTTGTTGTCAGCAACCATACGCCTGTACGAGGCGTCGGTATGCAACGATTTTTTGTGCAGGGCATCGAAACCGCAAATGGCTTGCGACCATGCAAAATGCGTACCAAGAAGACATACGATGAGGGCGGCACCGACAGAGTATTTCATAGTTATGGATTTCGGGCCCTGATATATAGAAATTGTTTACTAAATAATAATCATAATTGTTATTGGATTACACAATCTGTTTGACGCTTTTGACGTTACTGTTTATTCATTCCCATTAAAAAAGCCACCCGGTGAAGGTGGCTTTTGACTTATTTAAGCAACTGCCAGTCGTGCTTTCTCTGTGTATGGATGATCTGTGACCGCTATACGACGGCTGATCAGTTTTTGAATATCCCGCAGGTAGGCCTTTTCCTCCGTATCGCAAAACGACATGGCAATACCATGAGCGCCTGCACGGCCGGTACGGCCAATACGATGTACATAGGTTTCGGGAACATTCGGCAATTCGAAATTGATCACGTGCGATAATTCATCGATATCAATGCCCCTGGCCGCAATATCTGTAGCTACCAGCACCCTGATCTGCCCTGATTTGAACTGTCTGAGCGATTTTTGCCGCGCCTGTTGCGATTTATTGCCATGAATGGCTTCGGCACGAATGCCGCTGCGGTTCAGGTATTTCGCTACCCTGTCGGCGCCATGTTTGGTACGGGTAAACACCAGGGCGGTTTTCACCTGGCTGCCCGAAAGCACATGGTTCAGCAGGGATGGTTTATTTCTTTTTTCAACAAAATAGATGGTTTGCAGAACTGTTTCGGCGGCCGATGAAACCGGCGCCACTTCAACTTTCACCGGGTTGCGCAACAGGCTGCCTGCCAGTTTTTGAATAGCCGGCGCCATGGTGGCCGAGAAGAACAGGGTTTGCTTTTGTGCGGGCAGTTGAGCGATGATCTTTTTTACATCGTGCACAAAACCCATATCCAGCATACGGTCGGCTTCGTCCAGCACCAGCAGTTTCAATTGATGCATACTGATATGGTTTTGTTGCATGAGATCGAGTAAACGGCCTGGTGTGGCCACCAGTATATCCACGCCTCTTTTCAGCGCCTGTACCTGGGCTACCTGCGATACGCCGCCAAAGATCACCAGGTTGGTAAGACCGGTATGTTTGCCATAGGCCGTAAAACTTTCCTGTATTTGAATGGCCAGTTCACGGGTGGGACTTAATACCAGAGCTTTGATGCCTTTGGTATGGTGACCCTGTTGTTTATCCTGGTGCAAGAGCTGAAGCACCGGGATGGCAAATGCCGCTGTTTTACCCGTACCTGTTTGGGCGCACCCCAATATATCTTTCCGTTGTAAAATGGCTGGTATGGATTGTTCCTGTATGGGTGTGGGTTTGGAATAACCTTCTTGTTGCAGCGCATTTAATATGGGCTGAATGATCTGTAAATGCTGAAATGACAATGTAACTAATTTAAAATGTTAATGATGATGGTAAGCTGCCAATGTGGATGACATATTACCTGGCTTACGATCTTACCTTCACAAACTTTGAATGGGTGGAAATCAAGATAGGTGCAGGAGGAAATATAAGTGAATGCAAAGATAGGGTTTACAACCCGTATGGCGAAATTATTGTTTTTGGGGGTATTGTGGTAGTGACCGCGCCCCTACGCAATGGCCGGATTTTAAATATATTGCCGGTGAAAACAATGTTTTTGCATAAGGCCATTCCCGGCCATCATTACCAGATAAGCCTGTTGCTGGAAGACAGCCCCTCCCCGCCTTCCGTCGCTTTTTATGGTATGGCGCCTATGGCGAGGGCTGGGCCTTGTACTGTGAAAGCCTGGGTAAAGAGCTGGGGCTTTACAAGGATCCTTACCAATACATAAACGCCCTGGGCAATGAAATGCACCGCGCCATCCGCCTCGTGGTAGACGTAAGCATGCACACCCAAAACATGACCCGCAAGCAGGCCATTGTTTACATGATGGAAAATGAAGCCATCACCGAAAAGGCCGCCACCGCCGAAACAGAGCGCTACATGCGCCCTTCCCGGCCAGGCTTTGAGTTATCAGATAGGCGCGCTTAAAATAAGCGAGCTTTGCAAAAAATACAGCCAGGAAATGGGCCGGAAATTTTCTCTGGCCGCTTTTTATGATGAGTTTTTAAATTTGGGGTGCATGCCGCTGGAACTGGTGGAGAAATGTATGGATGGATGGGCGGCACGCTGACATGCTGCATACATTGCCGGCAGGCTTTCATTTTCACCTGAAATGAAGTACTCCATCTCCGTCGAACCAGGTGTCTATCTTTGAGACTGCCCGCAAATCGTCAAGGAACGCGTGAATGTCCTGTTTTTTATTTATCGCGCCCACAAAAGTCCTTTTTTCAAGAGCGGGATTATCAATTACCGCCTTTATGTCAAACCACCGGTTAATCACATGAATTATTTCAGGCAATGGGGTGTCTTCCAAATAGAATACGCCATTCATCCAGCTTAATACCAGCCTTTCATCGAACTTACTGCGAGATATTGAAGAGCCCGAGGCGCTAAATCGTGCCTGCTCACCTGGCTTAAGTAGTAGCGATTCTTTTTCTCCCTTTATATAAACACTTCCGGTCACCAGCGAAACTTTAACAGCCGATGAATCGTAAGAATTCACATTAAACACGGTTCCCAGCACCTCTACCCTTTTGCCTGCAATTTGCACAACAAAAGGCCGGCGCTCATCTCTGGTAACTTTAACATAAGCTTCGCCTGAAATAGTGATCAAGCGTTCCTTTTTGGAAAACACGAAAGGGAAATCCACCCGTGTTTCAGAATTTAACCATACCTCCGAGCCGTCATGCAGTATAACACGATAGTCCATTCCGGCCGGGACTTTTAATGAGTTCATACCCCCTGACTCAGCACCAGCTATTTTATAACTCAACGTTCCGTTGTCATTTGTTAGCGTAACAGAGCCTGTTTTTAAATTTCCCGGCTGATCATCTATTGTAATCAACTCACCATTGGCCAGACGAAGCTCCACTTTTGCAGATTTGAATTTTTCAGATATGGCGTCGGTCTGGTATGAGATGGTCGGTGACCTGTACAACCAGATACCCACCACAATAGTGATGAGTACCGCTGCAGATGTAATATATAGTATTCGTCTTGAAAGATGGCTTCTCTGTTGCTGTTCATAATGCCCCTTAAGATCTTCCCAGAAATGCGGCTCCCGCACATAAGCAAATGATTGTTTGCCATGGCCGTCTGCTACTTGGTTGGAAAGCGCATCAAAAGCAGATCGTGCATCAGCATTCTGCATGAGTTCTTCAAACGCCACCATTTCATCGGGATCCAAATTTCCCGCCAGTTTTCCAAGCAATAAGTATTGCTGATGTTCAGTTAAATGGTTCATACTGTTGAGACCTTTTTTTTGCGTTACTCCACTAGTTAACACCCTGCTTTTTAATGTTGCTTAGTTGTTGCCTCAGGCCTTTTAATGCCCTGGCTATATGGCTGCTCACTGTTGACGTACTTATATTCAGCATTTGAGCGATATCCTTGTGGCTCATTTTCTCTATATAGTGTAACCGGAAAACCCGTGAAGCCATCGGTGGTAAAGATTCAATGGCTGTTTCAATTTCATGCTTCAATTCCCGGTTTTCGATTGAATAATTCATGACCCAATCGGGACTTGCAGGCATGGCCTGTTTTAACCTGGAAGCCGTCTTTTCCTTTTCAAGAATTGTAAGCGCTTTATAGCGAACAGTTTGAAGTAGATACATTTTTACAGACACGGTGATATTCCTGTATATTTTTCCTTCCCAGAATTCCATAAAAACATGCTGTACAAGATCCCGGGCAGCCTCCTGGTTGCGAAGAATGCTGAATGCCAGAATATACAATCTTTCGCGAAGCGATGTGTACAGAAAATTAAACGCCTCCAGTTCCTCAGCATTCAGCGATTGAAGCAAAACAAAATTATCTGAGTAATCTTTTTTCATACGATCGAACTACTTCAGAAAAAAACTAACAAATCTAATAATACAATAGGGGTCAGAAACCTCTTTCACCGGTCGAAATATACTCAATATTATAATCAGCCAACATTTTTCTAAAAAAAAATAAAAAACCTGGTTTCCCGCTAGTGAGTGATCCGGTTTTTCCAGTCTCATTGATAATGATCTTCACAGATCAGCATCATTGCACCCCTTTAACCAAGTAAATCATTGTGAACAATGAGACTAACTGCTTTTGTTGTATTGTGTTTTTCTTTTTTTATTACCATGCTTATCCCCCCATCAGGCCATGCCCAGGGACGTGGTGAATTGCTCATCGATGTGAACTTTAAACAAACCTCGCTGAAAACGATCCTGAAGGATATTGAACGGAAGGCGAATGTGATCGTTATGTATGAATCAACCGATCTCAGAATGAATGACAAGGTAGATATTTCATTAAAAAGAAAACCGCTTGCTGCTGTATTGGATACCTTGCTGGGAAAACAAAATTTAAAATGGACCTTACGCAACAATACCGTCCGCATAGAAGACGCTTCGTACAAGAATCAATCATCTGGTTCATTGTTCTCTATGCCGGCGCTCATTCCCGTCAGCGGTATCATTTATGATCCCGAGGGGCAGCCGCTTGGCGGAGTAACTATCATTGTGAAAAGTACCGGGAAAGGAACAATCAGCGGCCCGGATGGACGCTTTGAACTGGAACTAGCCCAAGGCGAAGAATTATTGATCTCATCAATTGGCTGTGCAGACCAGAAAGTGGTGATTCAAAATGGAAATACCGTTAAAATCAGGATGGTTCGTACAATTTCCAAACTGGATGAAATACAGGTAATGGGATATGGCAGCACCACAAGGAGGCTGGGAACCGGAACGATCAGCTCCGTTAAAACAGAAGAAATAGATAAACAACCCGTCGGAAATGTGATCAGCGCCATAGATGGCAGGATGTCTGGTGTACAGGTTGTTCAACCCAACGGCTTGCCGGGTGCCGGCTTGATGGTGCAAGTAAGGGGCGACAATACCCTGGGACCCAATTTCGGCTTCAGCGCTTCCGATCCTCTGTACGTCATCGATGGCATTCCGCAAATAACAGCTTATCGCAGCTACGACACACGTTTAACAATCGGTGTTTATGGCATGAATGGCGCCAGTAACCTGTTAAGCAATTTAAATCCCAAAGACATACTGCAGATTGATGTATTGAAAGATGCAGATGCCACGGCTATTTATGGCGCACGCGGTGCAAACGGCGTAGTGCTGATCACCACAAAAAAAGGGCAGCCCGGTAGAATCAGGTTCAATGTTGATCTTAATACAGGAGTTGGCTCCATCGAACGATTCATCCCTTTGCTGAATACGGCACAATATCTTGATTTGAGAAAAGAGGCTTTCGCCAACGAAGGCATTACACCCGATGCCAATAACGCACCCGACCTGGTGAGCTGGTCGGCTAATGTAGATAACGATTTTCAAAGAATGATTTTTGGCGGGAAGGCAAAACAAAGCAATGCAAATATCAGCATTTCAGGAGGAAACGATTTCGTACGGTACTATGCCGGTTTGAATTACCGGAAAGAAGGAACCGTAATGCCCGGTTATAATGCTGTAAAAAGAATAGGCGGATTGCTGAACCTCGATATCACTTCAACAAACCGCAAATTCGATGTACAGTTTTCTGTAAACTATTCAAATGAGCAAAGTGATATTCCGTCGGTGAATTTTCAAAGTATGTTATTTATGCCTCCAAATTATGAACCGGTCAATCCCGATGGCAGTTACAATTGGAATCCTAACTTTAATAATCCCCTTGCCTCCCTTAAGGCAAGATATGAGGCCGAAAATATGCTGCTCAATACCGCAGTAACCCTCAGTTACAGGCCATTGAACAGACTTACACTAAAGCTGTTGTCGAGTTATAGTCTTCACCGGTCCGACAACAGCACACAAAACCCCGCAGAATCTTTCAATCCATTCTATGGACCGCAGGTGGCTTATACCACCTTCGCTTACAGCCCCACCACCAGCTATACCATAGAACCACAGGCCGTATATCGTTTCAGAACGGGAGCCGGCGAATTCACAGCGCTTGCAGGCGGAACGGTTAGTTCGGCGCTTTCAAAATCAACCATTTTATATGGCAGCGATTATGCTTACGGGTCTTTACTGAACACCATTTCATCGGCGGGAACTGTTTTTGCTTCCGATTTATACAATAAATATAATTATGCCTCAGGTTTCGCGCGAATAACATACAATCTGAACCGTAAATACCTGTTAAATCTAAACTACCGTAAAGATGCTTCTTCAAGATTCGGCCCCAACCATAAACTGGCCGGCTTTGCTTCGGTGGGTGCGGCATGGATATTCTCTTCTGAAGCCGGCATTATGAAAAGCCTGCCCGTTCTCTCATTTGGTAAATTGAAAGTAAGTTATGGTACAACAGGAAACGACAGGGTAGACAACTACCTCTATGAAATGTACTATAATACCTATAATGGCAGCTATTTTTCACCCGGCTACGAGGGTATTAACACATTGGGCCCGGGCATTTCCGCCAACCCTGCATTAGCCTGGGAAATTACCAGGAAGGCGGAGCTCAGCCTTGATCTTGGTTTTCTGAAAGACAGGATATTATTACATGGAAATATTTATCGCAACCGCTCTTCCAACATTATCAATGCTGAATTACTTTCCGGACAGGCGGGTACCACTTTCGTTACCACCAACTTTGATGCAGTTGTGCAAAATAAAGGATTGGAACTGGAGTTAACCACACGCAATATCCAAACCAGGGATGTTAGCTGGACCACCAGCCTTAATATTTCCCTGACAAAAAATACACTTATCCGGTTCAATAATATAGAGAATGCCGACGCCAGTTCCCGTTATATCGTTGGCGCGCCTGTCAATGTTTATCTTGACTATTACAAATACAGCTATGCAGGTCCTGATCCCGTGACAGGAGTACCCGGCTTCAAAAACCTGGACGATGTTCCGGGAGCCGACCGTTACGTGGTGGGAATTGGAACTCCATATTATGGCGGATTGAACAATACCATTACGTTCAGGAATTTTACGCTGGATGTGTTTATTAAATTCCAGAACCGGCGAGGGAAACAGAATGATCTGTTAACACGCGTTCCCTTTGGCGGCATGAGTAATCAGAATATATCTGCTTTAAGTCGCTACAGGCCTGGTAAAGATAACGAGGATGTCGTTTGGCCTCTTGCAGTATCGGGCGTTGGACCTTTAACCAGTGTTTACAGCAACTTCTACAATTCAGATTTTGCCTATGGGAATATTCCCTATCTAAAGATAAAAAACGTAAACCTGAGTTATGACATACCAGCACGGTTGATTAACAAAGCCGGAATGAACAGCGTGAAAATATACCTGCAAAGCCAAAACTTGTTTACACTGGCCAAACAGAAATATGTTATGGACCCCGAAATGCCAGGCGCCTACCCTTCACTCAGAACTTTTGTTTTTGGTATTAATTGCTCATTATAAAATACATGTCAATGGACTTAATATATAAATACCGTACACGCCTTATTGTCGGTACATGGATGCTGGCACTATGTGCATGCAGAAAATTTGTAACGCTCAATGATCCGCAGGGACAATTAACATCGGGCAGAGTATTCAACGATAAAGGTTCAGCAACAGCTGCAGTATTAGGATTGTATACGAATTATATAGATTATACATTTCCGGTGATGTGTAAAACAGGTGGACTGGCCTCGGACGAGCTTTTTACAACAAACCCGGAACTTACTCCCTATTTGTCGAACGAAATACTCCCATCCATTGCGCTTCCCGGCGATACATGGGCACAGGAGTTCGCGCATATCCGGGAATGTAATCTGGCGATCAACGGCCTGGAAAACGCAACATCACTCGATATCGACATTAAAAATCAATTACTTGGCGAAGCAAAATTTCTGAGGGCCTTCGGTTTTTTTAACCTGCTGAATTTTTATGGTGGCGTTCCACTCACATTATCAATCAACGACATTGAGAATGCATCACTTCCCCGTGCATCGGAACAAGACGTATGGAAGCAGATATTTAAAGACCTGGTTGAAGCAAAAGAACTGGTTGCTGTTGAATATCCCTCGGCAGAACGTGCGCGGATTAATAAATCAGCTGTAGCAGCGTTTCTTGCCCGTGCTTATTTATATCACAATGAATGGGAAAATGCAGAAGACGAAGCAACCGAAGTTATTGAACAGAATTCGTATTCGCTGGAAGATTTGTCCCGGGTTTTTACTCCACAAAGCAAAGAAACCATTCTGCAGATTTATATTCAGCAGGGTATAAATCCTCTTGTATTTGATTATCTTCCCCCTGCTCCGGGATTTGCCCCTGCGGTTTATCTCAGGAATGATTTCAAAGCTGCTTTTGAACCGGGAGATTTGCGGAAAGATAATTGGGTGGGAACAGATGGTAGCCTGTCATTTGTTCATAAATATAAAAACAACGATTATACATCCACAGAATACCTCCTGTTATTCCGGTTGGCTGAAACTTACCTCATCCGTGCAGAAGCACGTGCCCAAAGGGATCATATAACAGGCCTTAACAGCGCCGAGTCGGATATCAATACTGTGCGCAGTCGTTCCAATCTCAAAAACATCACTATCACGGATAAGAAAGCAGCTTTAATAGCCATTGAACAGGAACGTAAGGTGGAATTATTTGGCGAATATCCGCACAGATGGTTCGACCTGAAACGAATGAAAGGATTGACCAGCCTTTCACAAACACGTGCAGATGAAGTGGTGGCTGCATTAAAGGGAGCAACCTGGCAGCCAACGGATAAATTATTTCCCATTAAATCTGAAGATATCCGGTTAAACCCCCAATTGAAACAAAACGATGGTTACCCGAATCAATAAGGTAAATTCTCAATTAAAATAACGAAATGAAAAATCGAAAAATGAAAATGTTGGTAGCATTTACACTCTGCCTGTCTGGGTGTACGGCAATGAGTCAGGATCAGGGAGCAAAATTAAGCATTGCACTCATGTCAGTAACTCCGGATACTTTATCGGTTTATGACGGGGAAGATGTGTACCACAGTACGTTAAATAAAGACGGGAAATTCCTGTTTAACTTAAAGGCCGGTAAAGGCGGGCGGGAAATATCGGTTACCATGGCCCGGCCTGAACGAGCGAGACTTGCTGTGTATATCACAGACAAATCAAAACTTGAAATAGTGACCGATATGACCGATACGGCTTCGTTTAGCGGAGTTGGCGCCAGCGAAGCAAGGCTGTTTAATCAAAATTATTGGTACTGTTTGAAGGCATGGCGGGCCATAACAGTGAAGGACAAAACGCCAGATGACCTGTACAATACTTTTTATGCAATGTTCAGCGAACCTTTACGGGTGCTGGAAGCCAATAAAAACAAGGTATCTGCAGCATTTTATACAGAACATTATAATTTCCTGTTTTATCAGCAAATGGGCTATTTGCTGGATGTGCCTTTCTGGTATCAGAGAGAAACCGGTGCAAAACTTTCCGAATCTGTTCCTGAAAAATACTGGACATTAATTGATAAGTTGCAATTAAATGGTGATGTGGTGAATTCTGATTTTTACAGATCCACTATGACAGTCAGCCTTCCTTTTTATTTGGAAAATGAGTACAAATTTAAATCGGGCCATCCCGACGACAGTACGTTCTCTGAACATGAGCTCTTTAATTATACCTATCGCCGCCTGGAAGCGTTAACGGGCGGAGCCACGCGCAACTATGTGCTGAAAGCAAGGCTGGAGGGCAGGATAAGCCAGGTGAAAGACCCCGCCATTCTAAAGCCGCTTCTGGATGAATATGAAAAAAAATATGCTACGCCAGACAATATCGAAAACGTAAAAAGCCTGAAAGAACAATATGCCAAAGCGCTACAGATGATGCCAGGTAAAGAACCTGCTCATTTTGTGGTCAAAGACAGAAGCGGAAAAGAAGTAGCGCTAAAGGATTTCAGCGGAAAGGTATTATACATCGATTTCTGGGCAAGTTGGTGCAGCCCCTGCCGGGCAGAAATGAAAAGCGCCGCACCCAAACTACAAAGTATGTTTAAAGACAGCAAAGAACTGGTATTCCTCTACATTAATCTGGATAAAGCACAGGCAACCGCAGAAAAAGCCATTGCTGAAGATAATATCAAGGGTGTTCATTTGTTTGGCGGTGATTTTAATTCCTCCAACCCCGTTGCCCAGGCCTTTAATATATCCGGCATTCCACACTATGTGATCATCGGAAAAGACGGTAAGATTTTTGACGTGGATGCCCCCAGGCCCTCCGACGAAAAAACGCCCGAACGTTTAAGAGAAGCGTTAAATGCTGAATAGTACCGGCAGACGTTAAACAGGCGCCCGCTTCAAAATAATTTATAAAAAGAGGCTGCCCTTTTGCATGCAATGGGGCAGCCTCTTGATTTTGTCGGGCAGACTGGATTCGAACCAGCGACCCCTACGTCCCGAACGTAGTGCGCTACCGGGCTGCGCTACTGCCCGAAAATTGATAATTCGGGACGCAAATATAGCAAAAAACGATATTTCTCAACATTTTAAAGCGGTTTTTCAAATTCTATCCTGCATTTCGGCATGAAAGATTTAATACCCGGAATGAGCCCTCTAACACTAAAATGGGTATCAAAAGGGTATCCAATAGAACTCTAAGCGGGAGATCAGCATTGAAAACATTAACCTTCACCATACCACCCTCAAAACTACCGCAATCAAATTGGATATTGCCAAAGGGTGCTTTGACCCCTCGCTGGAAAAATATAATCCAATCCGATTTACACCTTCAATCATGAAAATTGAAGAAGTATCAGTTACAAAAAATGGCTGGAAAGCCACCAGCTTACATAAAAGAACTGGTTACCCTCTTCAATGAATGGGAAGGTAATGTTCGAAACATCGATGTTGATAATACCACCTAGTATTTAACAGCCAGAAATTTCTAGTTAAAAATCGGAGATCATATGAACTCCGATTTTCTATGTTTACGCACTTTTTGATATAGTGTCAGAATTTCAGAGCTTTTTTGTTTTTATACCTGAACTGACCATCTTGATTAGCTATCTGCCCGAATGAAGTTTCAACAACACCACCCCGTGCCTGTTGATTTTCGCCCCATACCCGGTTGCACCCCACAAAATATCCTTCTGCTTCCACACATCCCTCACCATCCACTCACCGCTCAATCCTATCTCCTCAAAACTCAAATCAAACACAACCGGCTCCTCACCCACGTTAAAGATCCCTATGGCCACTTCCCCACTACTCAAAGCCTTCTTCCATACCTGAACATTCCCCTTTTCAAGCACCCTCGATGCCTGTACACCCAAACTATCCTGATTAATGGCAATTACCTCGGCATTGGTTAACAAACCAAGTGTAAAATCATCCATTTTGGTAAGATCGGCGCCAATAAAAAGCGGCGCAGCCAGCAGTGACCATAACGACATTTGTGTATACTGCTCATTGGGCGTAAGATAAGTGGGCCGTGTATGTTTACTCCATCCAACATAACCCACAACCAATTGATCAGGATCGTTCCAGTGACCGGGGCAGGCATATTTTTCTTTTCCGTGCATAGTGAATCCGATCTCATAAACACTTTTCCAGGTATCCCTGATATCGCTGGTGGTCCTCCATAAGTTGCCTCCTACTTCGGCGCCCCATTTCCATACATCGCCCATTCCATACTGACATATGCTATAAACGATATCCCTTTTCACCTGTTTTAATGCATTCTGCATTACCTGGTAAGGGATTTTCAAACTGGGCAGGGTTTTATCTGCTGTCAGCAAAGAATAACCACACCAGTCGTATTTTAGATAATCAAAGCCCCAACTGGCAAATTGTGCGGCGTCCTGCAGTTCATGACCATAACTTCCAATATAATTCTGGCAGGTAACATGTCCGGGAGAAGTGTAAATGCCGGCCTTTAATCCCTTTGAATGAATATATTCGGTCAGCTTTCTCATGTCGGGGAAATCCTTGTTCGATAATATATTACCAACAGAATCCCGTACCTGTCCTACCAATTCATTCTCATTAAAGCGCATACGGCTTAATCGGATTCGCAGGTTTTCCTTGGCTTCAAATTTATCAGTAAGGCCGTCCCTAATGGCAAATACAGGGTCTTTAAAGGAAGGCCTTTTCATCCAGCAATCGTCGATATTTACATAACTCCAACCATAATTCACGAGGCCGGTATTCACCATTATATCGGCCACGTTCCTGATGTCGTTTGCAGTTACATCGCTTCCGAAACTGTTCCAGCTACTCCATCCCATAGGTGGCGTAAGCGCAATATTGTCCCCCACCCTTAAATTTACACGCACAGTGTCGCTACCCACACTATTGGCGGCAATGATAGTAAATGGATAGTCACCTTTCTTTTTCACGATGCCTGCCAGGCTACCTGAGGAGGAATCATAACGGCATCCCCTCGGCATTTGAAGAATTTTTATATAGATGGGTAATTTACCGGTAACCGGTATTTTGAAAAATACTGGATGATTGGGCCGGGCACCTAATAGCCGGGCAATATTGATTTTTGGCGAATCGACAGGCGGCGGCGTAAGTACTACATACTCTTTCTTTTTTGAATCAATATACTGCCGCCTGATTTTTTGAATATCCCTGGCATTCCTGAAAACCTTTTGCATCACGTTTATATCAACACCTCTTTCATTGGCCGACTTTTGAAGACCTTTTACATAATGATTTCCCAACTGCTGAAATGAAAATCCCTTATCTGCAAAATACCATATGCTGTCAGCTTCTTCCCAGCTCATTTCAAGCATATCGCCGGGAGCATTAAACCGGGCTCTCAAAAAATTCCAAAGAGCCACCCGGTAAGGATCCGGGTGGTTTTTACGTTCTGCGGCAGGTCTTTCACCTGGTTTTTCATTCTTTTTAATGGCCAGCATGGTCTCAAACCAGGTGGCTTTTTGGACAAACTGAAATCCATCCTGCTGCGCCTGTATGGTAGCAGAACAAACACAACAGAAAATAAATACGCCAAGTTTAAGGTATGTCTTTGCAATTGCACCTCTTTTTAAATACGATCTGTTACACATTGTCATTACAATATTATTGCCATTCTTTATTTTGCGTTAACCTTCCTTTCGAAAGTAATATCTCGGTATTGGGGATAGGGAAAATATAATTACGCTCTTTGGCAGCGCTCACTTTTTCCAGTAAGGTATGTGTGCGTACCAGGTCAAACCACCGGTGCCCCTCATAAGACAGTTCAAACTGCCTTTCATCGAGCACGGCCTCCCGGAACGAGGCTTGATCCAGGTTCTTCAAATCAGCAGGATAGGTAGAGACATTCGTCCCGTTGCCGTTTCTTGCTCTTGCCCTGATGGTATTTATCATGGTATACGCTTCCGGGGTAGGACCGTCCAATTCATTAATGGCTTCGGCCTTCATCAGGTAAACATCTGCCAGGCGTATGATCAAATAATTGGAACTGAAGGCAAATCCTGAACGGGTGTTGGAAGTTTCATTGATCAATTTCTTGGCAGGACTGGGATTCGGGAAAGGCCATTGCAGCCAGTTCAGGGGATTACCATTGATATCAAATCCGGAAGTAATAAAAGTAGACTGCTTCCTGTAATCCTTTGCATTAAACTTGTTATAATAAGTTCGTTCTGCACCAAACCTGCTTTCGCCGGTTGCATTTTCAGGCACTATGCCATATACACCGCTGGGCAACGCAAAATGCGCCATGCTGCTGAATTCAGCATTCAACTCCCTGTCGCCCTGCCATTCAAAAACCGACTCAGGGTTAAACTCATTGGCGGCGCCCACCGCTTTTTGAAAATCCGGCATCAGATGAAATTCAGGGAGTCCTAACACCTCATCGCAATACATGATACATTGCCGGTAGTCTTCGTCTCTGTCTGCCGCTTCAGATGTTGCCTTTGTAAGGTACACCTTAGCCAGGATGGCCATGGCAGAACCTTTTCCGGCCCTGCCGTTCGCATTTTTGTTTGGTAATACGTTGATGGCGTATTTCAGGTCCTCGATGATAAAATCATACACTTCCTTAACAGACGATTGCTCCACGTAAGCATCTTCCAGGGTTTCTACCACACCTTTCATTAAAGGAACCCTGCCCCAAAGGCGCACCGCATCGAAATAGGTAAGCGCTCTTAAAAACCGGGCTTCTCCAATATACACCTGTTTCAGACTGTCGTCCATATCCACAGTAGGGACACCGGCTATAACATTGTTATCCCTCATAATAGAAGTGAACATAGCCCTCCACAATGCCAGCAGATTACTCAGGGTGGCACTGAATGTCAGTTTATCCAGTTGCTTTTCGCCCGTTTCGCCATTCAGCGAAATACTTTCATCGGAACACAGCGTGGATATAAAATACATATGTCGGGCATAATAATTGGGTCCTAATCCATTATAGGCGCCCATCAATGCTGTATAGGCATCTGATTTGTTTTGAAAATAAGACGATGGCGTCTGGAAACTATAGGGCTTCTCTTCCAGGAATTTTTTGCAAGAGCAAAAAAGCAGGCATACAAATATGGCAATTATGTTTATCGTTGAGATTTTCATACACGATGTTTTTACAAGTTAAGATGATCAAAAACCCAGTTTAACACCAAATACAAAAACTTTTGCAGGAGGATATCCAACCGATCCTGTGTCGGGATCAAAACCGGGATAGTCAGATATTGTCACCACGTTTTGACCGGAAATGTAAGCGCTCAGGGTGCGCATAGACTTGATCATCGACTTCGGGAAAGTATAACTCAGGTTAACGTTTCTCAGTTTGTAATAGGTTCTGTCTACCAGGTCGAAAGTGGAGAAACTGTAGTTGGTCAATCCGGCGCCAGGCAAACTGGCCGTTTCGCTGTTGGCAGGCGTCCACATGTGTATGAATTTCCGGTATTTGTTGCTTGTTAGATCCCTCGGATCGTTAAGCAGGTCTATGTCACTTGCATTTCGGCCAACTGAAGATTCAATAAAGAAAGTGAGCTGAAAACCCTTATAAGCCAAAGTGCTGGAGATACCAAAAATATAATCGGGAATAGGCTTGCCAATAGGCGTCAGGTCTTCGGCGTTGAATTTCCCGTCACCATTTACATCGGCAAATTTCATATCGCCGGGTTGGGCATTGGGCTGAAGACCATAATCGTCAATTTCTTTCTGGTTGTGAAAAATGCCGAGATAGGTTTGTCCCAAACGGGAGCCCGGCGTTCTGCCCACAAAAAGCGTGGTAGTACCTGGAGATTCGCCCAACGATGTGATCGTTGACCTGTTTTTGGAAAAATTACCCCCCAGATTCCACTTTAACTTACCGGTCAAAATAGATGCGTTCAGCTCTACTTCCCAGCCTTTATTTAATAATGAACCGGTGTTAAACAATACATCCTTGCTTCCATAACCAGTATTAGCCGGTATATCGATGGCAAATAACAGATCGGTGGTTTTTTTGGAATAATAATCAAAAGAGAAACCAAGCCTGCCTTTGAATAATTCACCATTTAAGCCGATGTCCATTTGAGCAGATTGCTCCCACCTGAGGTTTTTATTCGCCATGCTTATTACTCTTGACCCTGAAACCCGTTGACCATCCACGATATAGGGAGCATCGGTTGTCAAACGAGGTAAAGACTGGTAGCTGCCCACTTCCTGATTACCTGTAACGCCATAACTTGCCCTGATCTTGAGATCATCAATAAAGCCGGCCCATTGCATAAAGGACTCTTCTGAAATTCGGTATCCAACAGCCACAGAAGGGAAATAACCCCATTTTCTACCTTCACTGAATTTGGATGAACCATCGGCCCTGATACTTGCAGACAGTAAATACCGGTCTTTAAACTGGTAGTTCAATCTTGATATCAACGACACCAGATTCCACTGGCTTTTTGAAGAGGAATAGTTTGCCGCTCCGGTTGCGCCGTCTATGCTATTGACCCCAAGCCTGTCGTCAGGAAAATTGGTGTATTGATTGTTTACAATAAAGTCACGTTCCTGCTGAATGGTAAACCCGCCTAACAAGTCAAAAGAATGATCCCTGACTCTTTTGGAATAGTTAACTGTATTCTCATTGAGTATATTACTGATCCTCCTAGTCCCAATAAAACCCAGTCCGCCCAGGATACCACCAATATAAGTTGTTGAACGGGGATAATATTCCTTATTATCCGTATTGATAAAATGCACACCGACCAATGACTTTAAGGTCAGCCCGTTGAGCGGCATATAACTTAAGGTCATGTTACCCGTAACATTATCTCGTTGCAGATTACTATGGGTTGACATCAACGAAGCAACAGGATTTTCGAACTTGGTGGCGCCAAACCAGGGCACCTTGTTATATTCGCCATCCTCGCCGTACAGATTTAAAACCGGGGAAGTATAGAGTGCCCTTTGGCCGGCCGACCTTACATTGCCCGATCCGGCTCCGGTTATAGGAACGCTTCTGCTATCGGTTTTGCTAATAGTAAATGAATGACTATATAATAATTTTTTAGACAACTGGCGGTCAAAGTTCATTCGGAATGTGTATCGCTTCATATTGGTGTTGATGACGATACCATCCTGGTTATAAAAGTTGCCCGAAATATAATACCTGTTTTTACCAGACCTGCCCGACAGGGAAACCTGGTGGTTTTGTTTCCAGGCCGGTCTGAAAATCTCATCCTGCCAGTTTGTTCCTTTGCCCAGCGAATCGGGGTTATTAAAAGGCGGGGGTACACCATTGGCTTCAGCCCATGTGTTCATGTATCTGGCATGTTCAGAAGCGTCCATTATGTCCAGCTTTCTAATAACCTGTTGAATACCGGCGTAGCCATCATAGGTTACATTGGTTGCGCCTCCGGAGCCCCTTTTTGTAGTGATGATAATAACACCATTGGAACCCCTTGAACCATAAATAGCCGTAGCAGCGGCGTCTTTGAGTACCTCTATCGATTCTATATCGCTCGGGTTTAACGATACCAATGCATTGGTGGGCGTTGTGGTGCCATACGAGGTGCCGCCGGGGTCCTGACTACTATTGTAATAAGGCACCCCATCAATGACAAACAAGGGTTCATTACCGGCATTGATAGAACTGGCGCCTCTAATCCTCACTTCCACCTGTCCACCCGGCGCACCGGTTGTTTGAGTAACCTGAACACCTGCAGCCCTTCCCTGCAACAATTCATCGATGCCCATGACAGGTTGATTCTCCAGGTCCTTCGATTTAACAGATGAAATGGCACCTGTTACATCTCTCTTTTTTTGCGTACCATAACCTATTACCACCACGTCGGCCAAAGAATCCTGCCGGGGAACCAGGTACAATGTAATAGCCTGCCCGATACGGAATTTCGCCCGCAGCGGCTGAAACTGAACATGGGTAATCAATAGCTGGCCATCTTTTTTAAGACCAGACAAAGTAAATTTTCCTGACTTGTCGGTTCGGGTACTTTTGTTTGATCCAAAAACATTGATGGTAACATCGGGGATCCCTACTCCGCTCTCCTTATTCAGGATGGCACCCGTAATGGATTGAGCAGGTTCCTGGGCATTTACACCAACGGAGCATAGTATCCATATGGCGGTAAATAACAAACTTTTAAGGGTCATCTTAAAAAATTTTGAGTAAGAGAATGCAATCGTTGATCGATTTATTGAAACTTTATTTTGTTAGTCTTTCAGATGTAGCTGTACCGACAACTTCACGCTTTCATTTATTTTTGATAATCCGGCCCTGATGCGCAACCAGTTTCCAAAATGGCTTGCTCTTAAAAAATAATACCCGGCAGAATCGATAACTATACCCGCGCCATCGTCTATCCAATTGATCCCGTCAGGAGAAAGCTGAACGTTCACTGAAAAACTGCCGGTACCTATCTCTTCAATCCACAAAAAAAATATGGCTTCCCTGGCCCAGCCTGCTTCCATTGGCTCGCTGAAAAAATCTTCACCCGGTTGAGCTGTAATACGGCGCTCCACTGCCGATGCCTGAAATTGCTTCATGATATTTGAACTATGATTGTGCTGAAATAATTAAGGAGTCAACGTAAAAAAATACACGACGGTTAAAATTGTTTTCCACCCAAATCCCGGGATTGAATAAACCCTTGATGCGCGCATACGGCGACGTAAGCGTCGGTGAAATTCCTCTCAAATCAAAGATCCTGTTGCCTGACTGCATCTCTACGTACTCTCTTCTTTGGGTATCTACCACCAGGCGCAAATAATTCCAATTGATCTTATCATCACTCTCATTGTAACAAAGGTCCTGATAGCCGTCTTCTATCCATTCAAAGCCATCGGTACTGCCGTCTTCATATCGTTTACCATACCACATGGCATCTATTCCTTTTTTACACCAATCGCCCTGTGTTCCGTATGCCCATTCCTCATCTGTCACATCTTTTGCTTTAAATATTTGCCAGCGACGTACCATTTTATCATCCACAGCATTTACATATCGCACGCCGGCAAAATAGCGGTGTTCCTCATCCTGGATATCGAAGAATATTCCAAATGCCCTGATCGCCGACTCACTTAAACCCTGCCGGTCTTGTTCAGGTGTATAGGCATACCACATTTCAAACTGCCTTTTTCCTTCGGGTAAATGGGTAGTCAGTCTTTTGATGGCATGGGAAAAACTTCCTTTCTCCGGAATTTCGGTATATGGCCTGCTATACGGCCGCGTTGCCAATTTCAATGAATAGGTGCCGTTCATGGAACCATGGGTACCAGCAAATCTGAAACTGGCATTGCTTAACATGATCGGTCCCCATTGGGTCTTATCAACCTGACTAAATCTCAGGGTTCCGAAGTTCTTACCAACATAGTTTGGATGTAAGTCCATCCACCCATTCAACCCCTTGTCAAAATCATCGTAACAAATTATGGTCGACAAAGGCGAAAACTTATCTGCGCCTGCATCAAGGCAGATTACTTTATTCATTAGGCATATTATTTACTGGTTTACCATAGATCTCCAATTCCTGCAGATAAACAGAACCCTGCGGTTGTGTAGCGCCACTAATAAAAAGGATCAGATTATCTGTTTGAACCGGCTCTTTGAATTGATGAACGATAGAGGGTTCTGCCCTTTCCGCGCTAACCGATACGATCTCTTCCCATTGTCCCCTATCGAAAAGTATTTTGTGAAAGGGCGTTTTTTTACGCCGCCGTAAAGCGTTTCGTAAAGTATCTGTTGCATCCGGCTCAATCCATACCAGGCTGATCTTTTCTGAATAGATCTCGGTGCCTCTTTCAAAAAGTACGAGCAACCTGCCCTCGCGGTCCACAGCAATATCCGAGTATCCCGATGGTCCTTCACATATTTTCAGAATCTGTTTCCAGCTATTGCCATCGTCACTACTCATGCTAAGGGTCAATCCCTTCCTGTTAGCGGTTCCGCTTTGCTTATGACCTAAATTGGTGAAATATACGCGTTGGTCTTTTTTGTTATCGGAATACCTGATTATGCTACCTTCGCATCCGGCATCGGGTAGTTCCTTTTCGGCATAGGGTTTCGACCAGGTTAATCCACCATCTGTACTTTTACTTACTACCCGGTAATTACCTTCATGCCATCTTACATTCAGGATAATCTCGCCCTCACCTGTTTCAAAAAGGGTGCTTTCGCTAATCTCTCCCAGAGTGGTGGGTACCATGCCGCCAGCTTTCCAGCTAATACCATGGTCGTCGCTGTAAATAATTCCCACCCTCCTGGTGGCTCCATCCTGTTTGAGTCCGGCGGGTTTAACCCCCACCATCAGCCTACCACTTTTCGTTTGCAATCCATGCCCCGGCCCTGACCATATTTTATTCCATTTGAATCCGGATGGTGCACATAAAGCATCAATCTGGCGGGTGATGTCATTGGGCTTGTCAAAATGTACGCCGTCATCATTACTACTGGTATGAAAAATTCTTTTTTCATCAATGCAAAAGATCAAATGAATGGCGCCTGTTTGTTTATCTGAAATAACCACAGGATTACCCACTGTACCTTTATGATCTGCACCATATATCACAGACAGGGGACTCCAGGTTTTGCCATTGTCCGTACTTCTTTTGATAACGATGTCTATATCTCCCTGGTCGGCCAGGTTGTTTTTCCGGGCTTCACAAACTGCAAGCAAAGTACCCTTTTGAGTAATAGTCAAAACGGGAATTCTGAACGTGTAATAATTGGCCTCGCCTTTTGTATACACATCCCGGTACTCCAGCGCTTCCGGTAAATCCAGTTCGGTTGGAGGAACACCAGATCTCCACCTCCCTATCTGGTAATCCTTTAGCTGCCATACCTGCCCACCCCTGGGTAAACCAACTATTCTCACGCCATTGATGATTACTTTCCGGTCCCAGGAACATACCAGTACCGCCGGATCTGAATAAGACACCTTTTCAGGAACCGGTACCCAGCAATTACTCGGATTATTGTCTATCACGCCATTATTGACATTTTCAGCAAGCTTTTTACTGTTGGCGGCAATATTGACCGTGCTAACCCGTGCAGACAAAGCCAGGTTCACAATAGAATCACTGATTATTTGTGACTGAACAGGAAATACGGTTCCGGGAACAATGCCTAAACACAAACACAAAAAGATGGTTACAGGTAAATTGTATTTATTGCTCATCTTTTTATTTTTTACGTAGGGAATAAATTGTCAATTGATCAATATTCTTTGAACCATATACAAAAAGGCTGGTCATATAACCAATGACATAGCAACTGATCATGCCTATAGCGCTATAGAACCAGAAATTGATAGATGTATAAAACTGGATCCAGAAAATAATGGCGCTGCTGCATATTGCACCGGTCAACGCACCCGTGCTCTTTGCCTTTTTACTAAATATTCCCAGCATAAACAGACCTGATGAAGCGCCAAGAAAGATCCCCGTCATTTCCGTGAACAGGTCCAGGATTGATTTGATATCAAAATACAATAATGCAATGGCAAGAAAAGTGGCCAGCACACCCAGCACCACGGTACTGATCCTGGCAACTCGTAATGTTTGGTCAGGAGATACTGTTTCCGACTTTCTCCGGTACAGATCAACTGTAAATATCGTAGCTACACTATGAATAGTACTTTCTACGGTAGACATCGATGCGGCAAATATGGCGGCGATAATTAAGCCGCTCAGACCACTGGGTGCAGTATGCGCAATAAAAGCGGGCAGAATACCATCGGCAGGAAGCGAAGGATTCAATAGTTCAGGGTGGCTTTTATAAAACGTATATAATGCGGTACCCAGGAAATAAACAATAATAGCCCAGGGAACAGAAACCTTAACGTCTACCCATAACGATCTTTTTGCGTCTTCAACGCTTTTGGTTGTCATATAGCGTTGAACGATCGCCTGGTCGGATGTAAGGTTTCCAAGCCTGATGAAAATATTGCCGATCAGCAATGCCATAAGGGAGGAACTGGTAAAATCCCAATCCAGCCGACCTACACTGAATTTGTTATCTTCAAAAGCAGTTGTCCAAAATTTTCCCGCACCGCCATCAATGCCCGTCACAGCAAGAATAATACATACAATTGCCCCGCCCATCAATAGCACCGCCTGCAGCACTTCTATCCATATCACCGCCTCGATACCACCAAGAACTGTATAAAGCGTACTTAAAAGTCCCATGATGAGTATACAACTCACCGTATCCAATGGAGATACGGCTGATAAGGCTACTGCGGGCAGGTAAACTACTATACCCATCCTGCCTATTTGATACAGGCAGTATATGAGGGCTGAAAACAGTCTGACGTTTTTACTAAATCGCCTCTCCAGGTACTCATAGGCGCTTGTTACATTTAATTTTCTGAAAAAGGGAATAAAAGCCCAGGTAACAATGGGTACCACCAGGAACCAGGTCCATACGCCTGAAAAATAGGTCCAGTCGGTTGCATACACTTTCGCAGGTATGCTCATAAAACCAATGGCGCTTACCTGTGTAGCCATAACACTGATACCAACCGCCCAATAAGGAATTTTCTGGCCGCCGCGGAAATATTCCTCAGATGTTTGTTTTTTCCTTGAGAAATAATAACTGATTGCAGCCAGTAATACCAGATAACTGATAACGATACTGTAATCAAGAAACTTAAATTCACTTTTTACCAACTGGTGCCGGGCCGCACCGATCAAAATATTTTTCGACCGCACACGGGGTCTCAACTCCCCACCTATTAGCATCCATTGATCGCCGTTTTGAATAATACCGGCGCCGGCAACACCTTCTGGTAATGCGCCAGCCCGTATCCAGGTATTGGTGATGGTATGGTAGGCAAGTATGTCATTAGGCATTTTATATTGTTCACCCAAAGCAATGGCGCTATCGGCCTGATGCCCGTCGGAACCACTCATTACAATGACATGACTTTGACCATAGGGAATTGCAGAAGACCAATAGGCCGGCCTGGGCATGGGTGCAATAGGTTGCCAGGCGGCGTTTTTTGAGGAAGGATCATAGCGAAATCCATCTTTCAGATATTCGCATTCAGATTTGCCTCCAAACAAAAAAAGCAGGTTTTTTTCACCATCCGATTGTACAATCATGGAAGCGCCCACACGTGGTTTTCCAGGCCATTTTGGTAATTGTTTCCATGGTTGATGATTGGGCAGATTTGAGAAAACCGCGGAAAGGTTGGCCACCCAAAAATCGCCCAGGGTATTACCTTCCTGGTCCTTTCCACCGGCAATAAATAATTGATCTCCCAGGATGGCTGCAGCGGCGCCTGAACGGGCAACAGGAAGCGTTGACAAAGAGGAAACCTGAATGGCTTTCTGTTCAGGATCCCAGAAAATGTATCCAACCCAATCATGCACCTTTTTTCCATCACTCCCTCCAATAAATACAATCCCGTTTTTATAAGGTACATACGAAGCATCTGCTATGGGAAAAGGCAGATTGGTTGATTGTATCCATTGTAAAGTATCTGCATGGGGTTGTAAACACACATAAATTTCCTGGTGGAATTTTTTAACAGGAACATTCAGGTTAAACTCAAAATTGCTTCCACCAGCTACAATAAGTACACCGTTACTAACCCCTGTGATGGCGCTGCTGAGTGCTTCACCCGGGCACATATTGCTTTTTACCTGCCACCCAAACCAATCATTTTTATGCTGCGCAATGCCGGTGAACGGAAGCGCAAGAGTAAGAAGAAAAAATAAATACTTTAAAATATACATCTTGCAGTTGGGTTTCGGTTATTTTGACAGGTAACACCAATGATTCCCGCCGGTTTAAAAGGATGCGTTGAATTGGTTGTGGATAATCACATGACTGTGTTATGATGAAACCTGATTGGTGGGATGAATTTTTTTTAAATGCTGTTGTTCTTAACAAGATTGTAATTGCCAGCCTTGTGCTGTTTTAAGATGATCAAAAAAGCCTACCTGGTCCAGATATTGCCGAATTGTTTGATGTTCCTCATCTTTTAAGCTTTGCAGCGGCAGCCGGCAACCGCCCAGGTCGATGCCCAATAATTTCAGAATTGCTTTTTGCGTTGGAATGGGATGATACAACGACAATGCTCCGATCATTTGTACACAGCGGTATTGCCATGCCTCGGCTTCTTTCATATTGCCTTCCCGGAACGCCTGCATTATTTTTAAATACATGGGGGCGGCAAAACTATAGGTACTGCCTACTGCCCCCCTGGCACCTACAGACAATGCCGGTAGCAACAATTCATCATAGCCAAACAACACATCATATTGATCGCCGGCAAAACGCAGGCAACGTTGAAACTCGTGGAGAGTATTGGCGGTATATTTTATGCCCCTGAAAGTTGGGATTTTCCGGGATGCCTGTTTCATAAAATCCAGTACATCTATGGCTACACCTGTAATAGCCGGCATGTGATAATAGTAAAAAGGTGTGGAAGGCGCAGCAGCGGCTATAGAAGCCATACAATCGACCAATGATGTCACAGATGCCGGCTTGAAATAAAAAGCGGCCACGGCGGCGATAGCATCTGCGCCGGCTTCATTGGCGTGAGCAGCCAGTTTTCTTGCTTCGTCTATTGAACTATGTGCAACATGTACAAATACCTTTATACGCTTTTGTACGGCACGGATATAGGCTTCAGCAGTGCGTTTGCGCTCCTCTGAAGAAAGGCTTAATCCTTCGCCATTGGTTCCACACACAAAAACACCCGCCACACCGTCTGCTATTAATTTTTCTACTACAACTTCGATCAATTGAATATCCAGCTCACGTTTATTATTAAATGTGCTAAACGTGGCCGCCACTATACCATTTGTTTGCATAAATAATCAAATACCAGATAAGCTGAATGCTTCGGCAATTTTTCGTTAAATCATATTGTCTGACATAACAAATGTAAAAGATATTTTCCGGGTAGAAAAAATTTATTTTTTCAATCTTTCATAATGAGGATACAGGTGTTCAAACATCGCTTCTTTAAAATCTTTGCGATCACCTTTTTTCAGAATTTCAACCAGGTCGATATGACGTACGCGACCGGGCTTAAATTTTTTGGACATGTTCATGGCATATGCAAAAACGGGCAGCAAAAGCAATTGAAATTTTTTGAGCGTTTGATTTCCCGTCATCTCATATAATTTTCCATGAAACGCTATTTCGTTATCTATGGCAAATGCCCTCCCCTGCTTTTCAGTAAGGGCTATTTTTTCCAGTTCAGCTATGGCTTTATCTGTTTTTCTTATATAGAGCAGATCGGTCAGGCCCGACTCTATCACAAGTCGCAATTCGAATAAATCCTGCAGGGTAGCATTGTCCAGTATCTGGGGATGCAATAACTTGCCGATGGTGCCTACCAGGTCCGGGTTGGAAACCACCATGCCTACTTTTTTCTTGCTTTCAATAATCCCAAGCATTTTAAATTTGCTCAACGCTTCCCTGATCACGCTTCTGCTCACCTCGAGACTTGTAGAGAGTTCTTTTTCTGTTGGTAAAGAGTCGCCTGCTTTATAGTTGTGGGTTTTAATATATTCCTGTAAGCTCAACTCCACCATTTCAGACATTGACTTGCTTCTAATCGGTTTTAACCCTTCTACCATACATTGCTGTCGTTAAAGTATTATTATCAGACAAATATACTAATTTAAATACCACCCCAAAAACATCGGCGGTTTTTATCACTAATCGGGCCTGTGACCATTCGTTGACAGGGCCGCAGGACAACACCACCAACCTGGCGCCCACACCGGCAAGTGGTTCTGCTAATATTGGTAACGCTGGCAGCGGCCAGTTATTCAGTTTTAAATGATCTCAATGTAACGGTGAATATAAGTTTCTGCGACGTGGGTGGCGACGGCGGGTTGGAGATAGCATTTTCATCAGACGGTACTAATTACACCGCCGGTGTACGGGTGGATTTATTTCAATAGTTGAACGGCACAAAGCAAATTAGTTCTTATATTCATCAAAAACTTGTTTGCCATGCCCAATAAAAAACTGCCGCTACTGCACAACATCGGTATTGTAGTTGAATCGCTTGATGAAGCCATTACTTTCTTCACCGAAATGGGTCTCTCACTCGAATACCGCGGCATGGTAGAAGGACCATGGGCCGGGCGTGTGACCGGGCTGGGCGATCAAAAAGTGGAGATCGCCATGATGGTCACTCCCGATAGCCACAGTCGCCTTGAAATATCACGATTTATTGCTCCCGCCACTATTGCCGACCACCGGCAGGCGCCGGTGAATGCACTGGGCTATTTGCGTGTTATGTTCACCGTAGACGACCTGGATAATACGCTGGAGCGGCTTGGTAAACTGGGTACAAAGGTGGTGGGTGAAGTGGTGCAATATGAAAATGTGTACCGGCTTTGTTATGTTCGCGGGCCCGAAGGCATTCTTATTGGATTGGCGGAAGAACTGGGCAACTAATAAATCCATACACGACACGCACGAAAGTACAACCAGCCTGTAAACGCATTTGCGACATAGGGCTTGCTAACTACAACCAACTCACCTTCGATCAAAAACTATGGTTTACCATCAAGCCACTGACTTTAGGCGGTATTATTGACCATTATGTAAATCCCCAGGGGAACATAACCACTACACGATTAAAATTCCTGGAATGCCTGGGGTTTCACGACCTGGCAGAACAAACGCAAAAAGTAAACAAGCTGTTTACGAACGGGCAAGCTCCTACTGATATCACCGAAAGAAACGAGCAGTGGGACAGTTGGTGCGAGGAGCATGAAGAACTGCTGGAGGAAGTGGATGCGTATTCCTGAACAAGATGCGCCGACCTGGAAAATGCATTATTGAAACATATTAACCACACGGGTATTGGAAATACACGATATGGTGAAGGAAGCGCAACTGTATATCGAGAACAACCCGCACGAAAAGATATCTATTGAAGACCTTTCGTAGAAATTCGCCGTAGGGCGTCGCAATTTCGACAGGCGTTTTATCAAGGCTACCGGCAATACACCGGTTGCCTATTGGCAACGGGTAAAAATAGAATGGGCCAAAAAAGCATTCGAATCCACCCGCAAAACAATTCACGAAGTGATGTATGAAGTGGGTTATTCCGATCTGAAAGCATTCAGGGAAGTATTCAGAAAAATTACCTGAATGTCGCCGCTGGAATACCGGAACAGGTATAATAAGGAGGCAATGGTTTAATCACCCCCACCCCCTGGCGCCCGGCAGCCTGCCCTTAATCCATTTGATCTGCCCGTTATGATTCGATTCATGCTCTACCACATGAAACCATTTGCAGTAATTGTTGGTAGGCTGGCCGCTGAAGAATTTGGGATCTACGGTCATCAACCATCTATCGTCGCGTTTGCGTAATTCTTTGAGTGTTTTTTCGCGGGTTTCGGCCAGGATGGTGGTGTAATAATCCAGGTCATGGCTTTTGATCTTATTGCGGCCAGCATCGCCCAGGCGCATGGGCACCAACCAGCGGGCTTTGTCTTTAAATTCCCGCAAACCCTCAAATGTATTGTCCTGGTAATATGTTTCCGTGGCAGCCAGATGCAATAACATGGCGCCGATGGTATTGCTTTTGGGATCGTGCAGGTAATCCAGTTCTTCCCGCGATAAGCCGCGTACCGAGTGCAATACGGTATCACGCATCCAGTTCATCATCGACACCAGGGTGCCTACCTGGGGCGAAAAGCCTTCTTTGGGGCCAATGATGTGCAGACCGTTTTCGGGATTGGCATCGGCGGCCATCAACAGGGTTGGAAATGCGGTGAGTCCGGCGGTGATGGCAGCAGAGGTTTTAAAAAATCCCCTGCGGTTGGTGGTGCTCCTGGGTTTCATGGCGATGTTTTTTGATACTATTGAAGTTACCGCCATTTGTTATTGTATGCGCATGGATTTTACATAACCGGCCAGTTCTTTTAAACATAAATACAAGAAATACGCCACCCCCCGGTTGGCATTCCATGCAATCTCCCAAGGCCTGAAAAACGTATATTTGTTAACTTATATTCAAAACCACCATGGATAACAAGGGGCTGCTGTTTATTCCTGATATCAGTGGATTTACCCGGTTTATCAACGAAACAGAGATCGAGCACAGCCGGCACATCATTCAGGAATTATTGGAAATACTTATCAATGCCAACCGCCTGGGGTTGGAGATCTCCGAAATTGAAGGTGATGCTATCCTCTTTTACAGGTTCGGCGCCCCGCCGGGTATGGATGAACTGTTTCAACAGGTGCAGGAAATGTTCTACGCCTTTCATCGCCACCTGATGAATTACGACCGCAGCAAATACTGCCAGTGCATGGCCTGCAAACGGGCCATCGATCTTACCCTGAAAGTGGTTACCCACTACGGGGAATTTGCCGGTTATAATGTGAAAAACTTCAACAAGCTCATCGGCAAAGACGTGATCGTAGCGCACCAGTTGCTGAAAAACGATATTGAACATCATGAGTATTGGCTGGTGACCAAAAACCTAACACCTGGCGAACCACCTGCCGACCCGGCCCAACGCATTCAATGGATGCGGCAAAGCAAACAAACCGAAACGGGTGCCATCGATTTTCACTATGCCCTGCTCAGCCAGCTCAAAAACGATATCCCGCCTGTACCCTCCCCGCAACTACAGCTCACGGGTTATACTAAAGCACTTTCGTTTACGCGGGAATACGAAACGGACATCATCACCCTGTTTCATGGCTGCGGCGATTTCCATTTCCGCCACCGCTGGCTGGATGGTGTACAAAAGGTGGAAGAAGTGGATCACCTGCTGCCTCGCATCGGCATGCGCTGCCGCATGGTAAAAAACAATGGTGAATCGATCATTTACAGCAGCAGCTATCATTATCATCCCGAACACATTGAGTTCAGCGAAACCAATGAGCAGGACAACACCATCACCTATTATACGCTGGAAAAAACCGGCGAACAAGGTTCGAAGCTTACCATGAATATCTATGTAAAAAAAAGCCTGTTGGGTCCCCTGTTATTCCAGCTACATCAAAAAAGAAAACTGGAGGCCCTGTACAACAAATCGCTGCAAAACCTGGGCAGTTTGCTGAAAGAAATACATCTACCCGCACTAAATCAATAACATAAAGGACAAAAGGCTTTGGCCATGGTATCATCCAACGCAAAGATAGGCTGGCCGCCATCTGCAGTTCTGCAACGTCCATCGAATACACGGGATTGTTAGCATATCATCATTCCCTATACGAAAACGATACACTGTATCCAACCCGCATATGTTCGGTTACTGTAAGTTTTATAGTGTAACCTAATTTAATAATTTTTTTCCGTATTGGAAATTAAATTTCGAGGAAGAACCGCTACAATTCGTTGGCGGTTTTCCACGTTATACAATTGGAAAAGGTCGACGACCGGCTTCAAAACGGCATTGTGGAAGCGTTCTGTTAAAACCACCACACCCAATGACAATCGACCCATGCTCCGGCATAATTTTTGATCTTTTCCTAATGGAAAATAAACAGAGTAACAGTGCGTTTTGCAAAGTGGGGGAATTGATTAAAACATCTTCACCGGATTAACTACGACGAAAAAGGCAAGAGCGAAAAAACTGGATCTTCTCCATTTTGGAATCCGTTCAATCACCCGTTTTTGGGATGCGTTTTTTACAAATCGGAGGCAGCAAATAACAGTTTATTGCTGTCTTTGATACCAACAGGCAGACATATTATCTCCTCGTTAGCACCGCGCCAATCAGCCGATAATATGCCGGTACTACCCTTAACAACACCAAGGCATTATTCAGCAGACAAATTGTACCCGCTTTTAACTCTCTAGTTGTATAGACCGGAATAGAAGTCATTTAAACCGATTATTGCCCTAACATAAAAGCAGTAACCCCGGAGATCTTTTTTGTTCACGTAAAAAATGTTAAGAGATATGAAAAAAGAAAACACATCCCTTTTCGCTAATCTCTTTGGTGCAAAGGGCAAATCAGCCGAGGCTGATAAATCAACACCGGTGGTAATTACTTCT
>Ga0065721_10003627_pt1 | contig 145299 bp, 121 predicted proteins | sample Mesricmetagenome_FD_59108 | JGI IMG/M metagenome (GOLD analysis project Ga0065721, IMG submission 59108) | Mesophilic microbial community from rice straw/compost enrichment Sample: eDNA_1 v2 (version 2) | ecosystem: Engineered > Solid waste > Grass > Composting > Bioreactor | place: USA...
CTGGCGGTGGCAAGCCAGCTGATCATCGCCTCGCCGCTGAAGCTGCCGGCGAAGGTGGTGACCGTGGCGAAATACGTGGCCCTGGCGCTGGGCGTGCTGGAGGCGGTGGAAGGTGCGGCCTCCCGGGATGATGAGGCGGACGGACTGCGCGGGTCCGGGGCATCCGCCGGAAAGGAGGCCGGCAGCCATGAGGATTGACCAGCGGCTGGGTGCGGGCACCACAGGCGGCACCCTGCTGAGCATCATCGGGCAGCTGGGCCTGCATGATGTGGTCAAGACAGCTGTGCTGGCCGCCATCGGCGCAGTGGTCAGCTTTGCGGTAAGCTGGGTAATGCAGCGGTGGCGGAGATAACCGCTGTCGAGGAACATCTGCCATGTGCAGGTGTTCCTTTTTTGTAGCACCGTCTTAGCCCCAATGAACCCCAAACGATTGAGCGAGAGTTCGGAAACCTGCTACGTATTCTCTGCAGACGCCTTCTCCGCCTTACCTCCGTTTGCACTTTACAATGTGCAAAATGGAAGCTCTACTAAAACGCTCCGAAGCTTTAGCAGCTAGCACCCGCTTGGAGATGATCTTTCCGTTTAGCGCATAAGGTGGCTTATCCAGGCAAGGGCGATTTCTTAGTGGATGAGCGCTACACGTTTGAGGTAGGGGGCAAACGCATGTGGAATACCCCCAATGGCAATTGCCGCTTTGGCTCTTCGGCTTCCTGTACTGAGGCGGGTAAATACCTCGGCACCCCGTCTGGCCATCGTCATTCCCCCGTCTATGATCAGTTTTGTCCCGGTAATGAACGTGCCGTCGTCTGAGGCGAGGAAGAGTACGCCCTTGGCGATGTCATCATTGGTTGCGTAGCGATTCAGCGGGATGGTGGATTCGAAGTTTTTCTTTGCGGCGTCACCGGCGCCGGGAGCGAAGCCTTCTTCCAGGGAACGCATCATCCGGTTGTCCACTGGTGAAGGGTGGATGGAATTGACGCGGATGCGCCGGGGTGCGGCTTCCAGGGCGACTGTGCGCGTAAGGCCCGGGGCTGGATCAAGCGAGGCCGCCACAGTCTTGAGCGCTTCTTCATTGATGTCTGCCAGTACCACTTTAGCGCCTTCCTGAACAAAGAGTTTTGCCGTTGTTGCGCCGATTGCCCCTGATCCGCCCGTGATCAAGGCTACTTTTCCGGATAGCTTTCCCATAGTTGTTTTTTTGAGGTGTATTACAAACTTGCTGAAAAAGAATTGTTTTACACAAGCTACAAGGCTCTGGGATTGATATATTTTAGTGTGGGGACACGAAGAAAGTCCTTATCATTATCTGCAATCAGTGTCAGATCATTTGTGATAGCAGTGGCAGCAATAAGCGCATCAGGCAGCTTGATTTTGTGGGATTTCCGTATTCTGATTGTTTCAGCAATGATATGCTCGTCTACCCCTATAACTATTGAATTAGTTACAAATTGCTTATAAACAAACAGATCATCAGGGTTTCCGGGCGTCCACACCTGAAGCTCAATCTCCGAAACAAAAGAAATTCTGCCAGAAGAATCTACTACACTATCCAGAAACTCAAGCGCTACCTCCGGAAAAGTACCATTCAAGTACTTAATGACAGCAGACGTATCTATCAGATATCCCGATGCCATTCGTCGCGTAATTCAGTCAGTTGCTTATCGATTTCAGCTTCAGTCATCGGCGTTTTCACCCTTTTACGCAACGAGGACAAATTGGATGGGGTTTTGACAACCCTTATCAATTGAAGGTCTTCCAACTCCTTAAGCAGCCGGTAAGCCTTTTGGTTCGTCAACTCAACAAGTACAGTTTGCATGACTTATGATGTTTTTGCTTATACAAAAATAAGTAAAAATCAGCTTTATACATAAACGAGGTAAAGGTCCAATCCGCCGTGCCGCTCAAATGGTTGGAGTGCAAAGGGATTAACTAATTGGTCACAACCTTAACCTTACCTCCAGCGGCAAATGGTCGGAGTGCTGGATGTCTCTCCGGACTGCGGTTCCTTTCACTTTTTTTGCAAGTGAGGGGGACAGGAAGATATAATCTATTTTCCTGACCGGTCCCGATGCCGGAAAGGTGTACGCCAGTGACTGATCTGCGTAAGGTAACTGCTCGGAAATGAACCGGATTTCTTCGGTTTCAGGCAGGGCATTGAAATCACCGGTCAGGATGACGGGCTCACTTCCTGCCAGGTGCTGCATGACCTCCCGGGCCTGGATGAGCCTGGTGGGCTGGTCCAGGGCCATATGGACGGTGGAAAATACGAGGGCTTTCCTACCGGTATTCACCGTAACGGACAGGAAGGCCAAAGAGGTCTTGGTTCCGTTCTTCATGGAGGTGATGCGCTTGTTGCTTTGTTCCCGGATAGGGAATTTGGAGAGGATCCCTAGGCCGTACGCACCGCCGTCATAGGCAAAGTGTCTGTAGAAGGCGTAGTGCATGCCGGTGATTTCAGCCAACACCTTCATCTGGTCTATGTTTCCGGATCTGCGGCAGAGGCTGTCCACTTCCTGCAGGCCGACCAGGTCTGCCCCTGAGTTTTTGATGTACTCCCCTATTTCGCGCAGCGTGGGCTGCTCTGCGGCGTCTGCGCCGTGATGGATGTTGTAGCTTATTACCTTGAGGGTTTGGCCCTGTGAGAATAAGCTGAAAAGTGTGAGCAACAGACTGGAAATGGCATGTAGGATGTTTTGGTGTTGCATGCTTTGTAAAATTAAAATTGTTGATACCCCTGAAAAAGGGGCATCAACGTTATTCCCATCCCGGATTCTGGACCAGATTCGGATTGAGCACGATATCGGAATTCGATATGGGGTAAAGGTACTTCTTATCTTCGAAACTGCGCTCTTCATTGGCTCCCCAGATCAGGTGGCCGGAGGTGCCGTCCGTGAGTTTGGAGATGTTGTTGTCGATCACGAAGTACGTTACGCCGGGTTGTGCTGCGTCCGGCGTTTTGGACACGAATGAGACATCCGGTGTGCCGTTGCCATCCAAGTCCATGGGGCGGTCCATGGCCGGCACGTAGATGCCTTTCCATGGCATTTCAATGAGTTTCCCTTTTTTCCACCGCATGAGGTCCTGATACCGGAGGTTTTCATAGCACATTTCAATGCCGCGCTCCCTTCTGATTTCAAGCAGGTACTTGTCTGCTATTTCAGGGAAGTAGACTTCCCGGAGGTAGGGGTCTGCGGTCTGCGGTGCGGCGGGGTTTATCCCGGCACGTTGCCGGAGCAGCCCGATGGTCTGGGCCCATACGGCATCGTTGAATTCGCCCAGTTCAGCTTTTGCTTCAGCGTAGTTCAGGAGTACCTCGGCATAGCGCATCAGCGGGATGGTGTTGTAGGCTTCTCCCACCCCGTCCAGGCGCTTGTCATCCATGCTCCATTTGAGGATGTGGTAGCCGGTAAAGGTGTAGCCGAAGTTGGGGGGCGCGGGGCTTCCGTCGCTTCTTTTGTAACCCAGGGAACGGACCGTCTGTGCCAGGCGGTGGTCCCGGTTTGCCATTTCCTCCACGAACAGGAGCTCATCGTACCCGGCTTTATCCGTGAACCTGCTGCCGTCTGTCATGAGGTAGGTATTGATGAACTGTTTGTTCAGCCCCCAGCGGGAACCGTATGTGGCGGAATTGAACTTCCAGGTGAGGGCGTGCCATCTGCGCAGTGCGTTGTTGAACACCAAGGCGAACATGACTTCCTGGTTAACGGCGTTTTCAGAGATGAAGAGTGTCCTGTAGTCGCTTTCCGGGTTTCCGGTGTTGTACAGTGAATAGGTTCCGGCATCCATCACCATTTTGGCGGCGTTGGCTGCTTCAGTAAGCCACTGGTCCGCGGTGCCGGCCAGGCCCAGTTCGGTATGGTATTTCCGGTATGTCCCCTCGTAAAGTGCTATCCTGGATTTATAGGCCAGGGCCACCTGACGGGTGATCATGGAGGAGGTGTTGTCCTTGGCGTCGCGGATGTGTTCCGCGGCAAAGTTCAGGTCCTCCAGCACGTGTTGCATGACGACCTCGCGGGGGTCCTGTGTTTTATACAGGGCTTCGTCATCCGTGGCCAGGGGAGCATCATACCAGGGCACGTTTCCGTAACGCTGCACCTTCTCAACATAGAACCAGGCCCTGAAGAACCGTGCGATCCCGGCATAGTGGTTCCGGGCTTCCTCCGGAATGGCCTCGTTGTTATAGTTGGCCAGGAAATAGTTGATGTTCCGCAGGTTGGTCCAGTTCCAAGCGCCTTCATCTACCGGTGAGTAGTTTCCGGAGATGAAGTTTGAACTTTGGGTGATGGAAGAATAATCAGCCATGCCGTCTCCCTGCGTGGCCGCATCAGCAGAAGGCAGCATTTGCTGATAGAAGGAGTTTGTATAGAGTTCCAGGTCTTCTTCTGTCGCAAAGAAGGAACCTGGCACCAGTTTGTCAAAGGGCTCTGTCTCCAGGAAGTCGCTGCAGGATTGGAAAATCAGCAGGCCCAGGCTGGCGATATATAGGATTGACTTTTTCATGATCGATATCTACAAAGATTAGAATGTAAGGTTAAGTCCCACGGTGTATGATTTCAGCATGGGGTAGGCATCTCCCTGGCCGTGGCTGTTGGTCATGTCTCCGGCCGGGTTTTCAATGATCTCTGGATCAAAGCTCTCCGTGTGCTTATACAGTCCGGAGAACGTCAGGAGATTCTGCCCACTGACGTATATCATGGCCCGCTTAACACCGGTCTTGCCCAGCCAGGATTGCGGAAGTGTATAGTCAAGGGAAACGTTTTTCAGTCTCAGGTAGCTGGCATCCTGCAGGTAGCGTGTCTGGGGCGCCCCCAGGGACCGGTTGGTGCCCAGCGCAGTATAGCCGCGGTATCTTGGCCAGTACGCGTCCGGATTGTCCTCCGTCCAGTAATCATCCATCATAATGGTGGGCTGGAAGCCGTAAGGCCGGTTGTAGGGTCCGTAGAAAAGGTCTGCCTCAGGAGCAAAGTACCAGTCGCGCTTGGCAATGCCCTGTACGAAGGCTGAAAGCCCGAAGCCTTTCCAGTTGCCGGAGAGGTTGAAACCGAACTGATAACGTGGTGAGTTGTTGCCGATGATAAAACGGTCGCCCGGATCATCCACGGTGTTCTTGCCCTGGTTGATCACGCCGTCACCATTGCGGTCAGCAAACTTCAGGTCACCGGCAAGGTATTCATTTGTGTTCGAGTTACGCAGAAAACTCTGGTCTGCCCAGTTAGCGGCTTCTTCATCTGAAGCGAAGAATCCGAGCGTTTCATAACCCCATATCTCTCCCAGCTTCATGCCTTCATAGTAGGTACTGGAAAGCACCTTGGTGGGGTTGTTGAACTTCAGGATCTCGGACTGGTTGTCCCACAGGGAACCGGAAATGCTGTAGTGGAAGGGGCTCCCGCCTGCGTCAAACTGGTCTTTCCAGCCCAGCGACAGTTCCCATCCGTTGGTCCGCAGGTCCGCATAGTTGCCGAAAGGCACCGCTGCACCGAATACATTGGGCAGGGGCTGCCCGACGGTAAACATATCTGTAGTGACGCGGCTGTACCAGTCAAAGGTCAGGTTAAATCTGCCTGAAAGAAGGGTGGCATCCATACCGAAGTTCAGCGTGGTGGCTTTTTCCCAGGTCAGTCCGTCCGGAATCACACCCGGAATGGATGTGTATGGTGTTTGGACACCGTTAAGGATCACGCCTGTTTTGGATACGGACATGGTTTCCATATAACGGTAAGGCGCAACGTTCCCGTTTCCGAGTGATCCATAGGAAGCCCGCAGTTTCAGGTTATCCAGCCAGCTGCGACTGCCGGCCATAAATGGTTCCTCGGAGACGTTCCAGCCGGCAGAAGCTGATGGAAAGAACCCAAAGCGCTGGTCTTCGGGAAACTTGGAAGATCCGTCATACCGGCCGTTGAATTCAACCAGGTACCGGTTTTTATAGGCGTAGGTGAGCCGGTAGAACAAGCCCAGGTATTTCCACTCATTGCCCCCTCCGGCAATGTTGTAGTTCAGCCCGTCCATCAGGTTGAAATCCGGTTTGCCCGGTACCAGAAGGCCGTCCCGCTGCCCATCGAAATTATCCATGCGGTTGGATTCGATATTATAACCCACCAAAACCCCCAGGTCATGCGCATCGTTGAAGGTCTTTTTCACGTCAGCGGTAATATTGGATCCCCAATAGGTCGTGTTGTCGGTCAAGGTCCTGTACAAACTGTTGCCGAAGCGGGCTGTCTGGCCGGGTGCGTTGCTGTAGTACAGGAAGTTGTTGTGACGCTTGTCCTTATTGAACGTCCTGGAGTAGGTAAAGTTGGCTTTAAAGGTCACCAGGTCACCGAACGGTTTGGCAGTCAGGCTTGGCGTGGTCCTGACAAAAAACCGGTCGTGTTCCGAGCGGCTGCTCCCGTCTACAAAAGAAGCGCCGGACTGGACCGCCTGCTGCGTGAATGTGCCGTCGGGATTGTACATGGTGGCGATGGGAAAGCCCCCTACCGCCCAATACCGCCAGATACCGGCATCACCGTTTGCCAGGAGCGGATAACCGTACTGATAGGTACTGATATCAACGTTGTTGTCAAAAGTAAGCCAGTCATTCAGGTCCACCTCTCCTTTGGCCCGGACGTTCCATTTATCAAAATCATCCGGAGAGTGCCTGAATATACCGTCCTGGTGATAGTAAAGCCCCGATACGAAATACCGTGCTTTGTCATTCCCGCCCGATGCGCTGATGGAAGCTTCCGTAGCAGGCATGCGATCGCGGTGGAGGGTGGCAAACCAGTCCGTACTGCCGAAATATTCATACCGCCCCAGCGATTCGTTGTAGATCGCGTCACCCTGGGAAGGGTCATGGTTCTTAAGGCGCTCCAGGTATTCCAAAGAGAAGGGGAAATTGGCATTGACGGTGATGGGATGTGTCTTGTAGTCATACCAGGCGTAGAACGCATCATCGAAATTCTTGGCCCAGGTATAGCCGTCCGTCACCAGATTAGGCACAACCGTACGCTGGTTGACCGACTGGCTGACCCTTACGTCAAGGGTAGATTTGCCGTCAGCCGGACTCTTGGTTGTGATCAGCACCACCCCGAACGCCGCCCGGGAACCGTAAATGGCGGCAGAAGAAGCGTCCTTCAGGACTGTCACGCTTTCCACGTCATTGGGGTTGACCAGGTTGGGATCGCCTTCTACCCCGTCAATCAACACCAAAGCACTGCCGCCCGCTCCGATGGACGTGATACCCCTCACATTGAACGCCGCGCTGCGCGTGGGCCCGCCGTCAGCCATCCGCAGATTTAGGTTAGGCAGCGTTCCCTGCAGCATACGGGTCAGGTTTGGCTGCGGCCGGTTTTCAAGCACCTCTGAACTGATCTGGGACACGGCCCCGGTCAGGTTGATTTTCTTCTGGGTTCCGTAACCCACCACAACGACCTCTTCCAGGTCATTACCGCTTTCCAACCGGATGACCAGGTCACTTGTACTGCCGCTGACCGGATAGGTCTTGGTTTCAAAACCGACACAGGAGACGACCAGCGTCACATCCCCTCCGTCAGCTTCCAGGGCGAACCGCCCGTTCTGGTCCGTTGAAACCGCTTTACCGGTTCCCTGGATGGCAACCGTGGCATTCTGGATGGGCTGACCATCCCGGTCCAGCACCCGCCCTGAAAGCGTTGCCTGCTGTTTGCTGTTTGTGGTTTGTTCTTTGTTGCCTGCTGCAGAAGCCGTAGCGGCCCCTCCGGCATATGGAAACGATAATATCGCCCCCGCCAATAAAACTATTGGTACACCTACTTTCATGGTTAAAAAATTAGTTTGATGCAGAAATCCGTCACGATGGTAAATCGCCGGCAAACATAGGCAGGCAATATAATGGGGATGTTAAGCCTATGTTTGGTTTTGGAAAACTTTCTGGAACGGCTCATTTTCGGTATGGCGGAAACGTGGTTGATGCTGTTTCGGCCACAATAGTTATTGCGGGCCTGGTTTGCTAAACAAAACCCTCCCTCCATTGTTCACGCACTAGAACGACACGAGACACGTAAACGATTTATAAAATGAAGGCTGCATTGAAAACGGGGAATGGTGAATTTGAGATTGGCCAAGCTGGTACACCGGAGCTGCAAGGCCCGGACTGGGTGCTTGCTAGGGTGAAGGTATCTGGTATTTGCGGGACGGATTTGAGGCACTGGAAGAAAGAAGAGCCTGAGCTGGCACACAAGATTATGGGTACGAGCTGGCCGGCGAGGTGGTTGAGGTGGGTAGCCAGGTGAGTAATGTAAAGGTCGGAGACCGGGTGGTCATTGAGACGGTGCTCGGTGACGATCGCTGCGAATGGTGCAGAATCCAACAGTATAATTTGTGCCCACATCTTTACGACGTCCGCATGAAAACGGTATCACAGGCGTTTGCGGAATACGTGGCGGGACCGGCCAAGAAATTTTACAAGTTACCGGATCACGTCAGCTTCGAAGAAGCGACACTGTTGGATACCTTTTCAGTTTGCTTGCATGCGATGCAATTGAGCGGCCTGAAACTGAACGACAAAGTGGCCGTGGTCGGTGCTGGCCCGATAGGGCTTGCTCAACTGCAGCTGGCAAAGGCGAGCGGGGCCGACGTAGTGGTGATGGATGTGATCGACTCGTCGCTGGATATGGCCATGGAGCTTGGGGCGGATGCGGTGGTAAACTGCAGCAGCGCTGACCCGCGCCTAACGGTGATGGAGTACACGCACGGGCGTGGTGCTGATATTGTTTTTGAGTGTGCCGGTGGCCCGTCAATGCCTGAAACGCTGCCGCTTGCCACAGAGCTGTCAAGGATCGGCGGCAAAGTGGTAGTGGTGGGCGGCTTTGACAGGGGGAAGACACCCATAGCGCTGGAATGGCAGCGCATACAGATGGGTGAGATTCAGTTTATCCCCAGCGCCAGCTACTCATTCTGGGGAATCTATCCGGAAATGCAGATTTGCCTTGACCTATTGGCCAAGGGGAAAATCAACGCGAAAAAGATGATCACCCACAGTTTCCGGTTGGAGGAAATCAACGAGGCCTTTGAAACCGCCCAGGACAAGGCCCGCACCAACGCAGTGTTTGTAGCGCTAAGGCATGAGTAGCCTGACTTTATCCCCGTATAGCTCTATGACACTATCGCCGACGTCTTATCGCCTACGCCCTTGTGCAAAAGCTGAATAAACAGCGGCAGTAATCAATCCTCCAACGGTATAGTACAAGACGGTCAGTACCTTTGTCCGTGCGCTGCGGTTGACCGGCGCGTCGTCCAGCCCCATTGGCTTAGTAGCCGTCAGTGCGCCTACACCCGCTACAACGCCGAACAACAGCCCCCGGATCCAGGTTTCACGCCGTGAATTGCCAGCGATCATCCGGTAGTAAGCGGTATTGGCCACCAGATCGCCTGCCATGGCCATAGCATACCGTTTTTTCTCCGATGGTGGCGTTCGGCCCATCTTCTTGAACGTTTTGGCAACTGCCTCCTCGCCGATTTCATTGATCCGGGGTGCTCGGTTTATTTGTTTTCTCGCCACCTCGTGTACCAAATTGAGCACGAGTGAGCCGGTCAATGGCGGAATGGTCGTTTTCAATAGATTCATGCCTTTTCCTTTTTAGTGCTACGTTGTGTAACCGTACATAAACCAGTCCAATGCAGATATCCACCTGCCGGATTAAGTCGCTCTACCCTTATGGTCCCAGTGATCTTTCAATATACGCCCATCGCCGGCTTTTTTCAACCTTCTGGCGTACCGTTCCCCTCGTATCTGCCCGTCGCTGTCTTTCCGGCCGAGGAATAGCAGGACAGGCGTGCCGTCCGCGTCGGTTTTGAACGCCAAATCCAGGTTTTTGTACTTTTTCTCCACCATTGCATTGGGAGCGTATTGCTGGTTTAACAGCTTCAGTATGTCTTCACCTAAATTCATCGTTTTTTCTTTTACAAAGAATGCCAAAAATCCAGGCCAAACTGAGGCAAGCGACTGCGCAGGTTGGCACTGTCCTAAATAGACGACCCGTTGTTCGATTTATGAAATGGAAGTTCTGCTTCATCAATCTGAAAACGGAAGCGATCAGAGCTTAAATAGACCGCGCGGGGCTGAATGTCACGTCCGGGTCGGTTTGGAACGGACTTAGAGAAGCTTTCTCTGTGTAATTAACAATAAATTAAAATAGAGTATTATGAAGAAGAATAGCTTACTATGGGCGCTCATACCTTGTGCCTTATTTACCTGGTCCTGCGACGATGATGATGATGCAGGTAGGGACCGGATGCAGAATCAGGAGTTTGTGACATTGGCATCCAGCAGCAACCGATTTGAGATTGAAGCAGGCGATCTTGCCGGTGAGCAAGGTGCGGACGAGCGTGTCATCGAGTACGGCAACCATATGGTGATGGACCATGGTGCGGCCGGCACAGAGCTTGCTATGCTGGCCGCGAGCAAAGGCTGGAACGTGCCGGACGAACTACAGGAAAACCACCAACAGATGCTTGAGGAGCTGATGGCACTGGAAGGTGCTGCGTTTGACCAGGAGTTCGCTACGCAGATGGTTCTCTCGCATGAGGAAGCTGTAGCACTGTTTGAACGCGCCGCCGGCCCGGACGGTGTATTGGATAAAGAGCTGCGGGAATGGGCCAGCGAAAAGCTCCCGACGTTGCGGGCGCACCTGCAGGAAGCACAGGAACTGAATGAACAGATCAATCCCTGATGGAAAAGGAAGATATCAAGCTTAGTGATTGGCAGCGCATCCTTTTTGGGGATGCGCCCATGATCTTCCTGCTGGAAGTCTTTTTGAGGACCATAGTGGTGTATTGCGCATTGCTCATTGCCCTGCGGTTTATGGGCAAGCGGATGACCGGACAGTTGTCAGTAGCGGAATTGGCCGTGATGATCACGCTAGGTGCCATCGTTTCAGTTCCGATGCAGATTCCTGACCGCGGCATCCTACTTGGCCTGCTGGTGTTGCTCTGCGCGCTGCTTTTCCATCAGGGCATTAATCTTTTGCAGGTCTATAGCAGGAAGGCTGAGCAGATGGCAGAAGGAGGCGAAAGCCTTCTGGTCAAGGATGGTGTGCTGCAAATCACATCCCTAAGGGGTAACAGGATATCGCGGCAGCAGCTGTTTGCGGCGTTGCGGAACAGGGAAATATTTAACCTTGGGGAAGTGCGGCGGGTATACCTGGAAGCGGGTGGGATGTTTTCCATCTTCACCTTCGAAAAGCCGCGACCCGGGATGGCTACCATGTTTGAAATGCAGGAGTCGGCCTATGACTACGCTGACGCGGACGGCCATCAGACATGTGTGTGCGATACCTGCGGTTTACCTGCCGCCCATGACGTTACAAAGCAAGAAGCAACCTGCAGCAATTGCGGCAGTACAAAGTGGGTCAAAGCGGTTGAGTGACTATGGAAGCTCAGGACATTAAATTATCCGATATTTCGCGGATTCTTTTCGGGGAAGTACCTGGCGTGTTTTACATCGAAGTCATTCTTCGCATACTTGTTATCTACCTGGTATTGATGGGTGCCCTGCGGATCATGGGAAAACGGATGTCTTCCCAGATAGGCCGGAATGAGATGGCGGCAATGGTATCCCTGGCAGCGGCGATTGGCGTGCCTTTGCAGGATCCCGTCAGGGGAATATTACCGATTTTCGTTATTGCTTTCGTGGTTATGTTTTTTCAGGGGTGGATCGCAAGGAAAGCAGCGGTTGATCAGGGATTCGAAAGGCTGAGCCAGGGTAACGTGGAGCTGCTGGTCAATGATGCCGTTCTCAACCTGGATGGCATGAAGCGGAGCAGGGTTTCCACGGGCCGCCTGTTCGCTCAACTGAGATCTTTCCAAGTCACTCACCTGGGCATGGTAGACCGGCTTTTCCTTGAAGCAAACGGTACGTTCAGCCTCAAGCGCCACCCTGAACCGCGGCCAGGGCTTCCCGTAATACCAGCTTGGGATCGTGACTTCCTGGCTTCAATGGAAGAAGACCGCGAATCCCTGGCGTGCAGCCGATGCGGGACGACGGTCAAGCGTGCCGAGCCGCCGTCCGCCTGCCCAACTTGCGGCACGGTAGAGGAATGGTCAATAGCCCCAAGCCTGTCAAAATGAACAGAGCAATCGATTGCGCTGATTTGGTGTAACGGGATGGAAAAATAAGTTTATAACTTTACCTGCGACGGCAGGTACCGTCCAAAACCATGAGGAGCTTAAGTACTTCTTTCCCGTTCTATCTCTTTGCCGCGCTTTTTTGGTGCGGCATGGCGACGGTTCCGGTCTGGGCGCAGCAGTATGCGTTTCACCGTATCAACGTAAAGGACGGGCTTTCGCATAGTTCGGTACTGGATATTGCCAAAGATGAAACCGGGTTGATGTGGTTTGCGACACGTTACGGCCTGAACCGGTATGACGGGGTGCGGTTCACGGTATACGAGCATAATGTGGCCGATTCGAACAGCATTGTCAACAACTACATCAACCGCCTGTTCAAGGATGCAGACGGTCGCCTCTGGATCGGTACGCAGGGTGGCTTGGACGCCTATGACTACCGCAACGATCGTTTTGTGCACTATCCGTTTTATCGCAGGGGCGCGCGGTTGCCTTCCGCGTCTGTACTGGCCCTTGCGGAGGACCGGCAGGGCAACCTTTGGGTAGGAACGGATAAGGGCTTGTTCGTGCGGCGGCCGGGGGCGGACAGCTGCCAGGAAATAGCGGCCGGTCGGGGCCGGATAACGACTCATCAGGTGACCGAACTGTTTGTGGACAGACGGGGGCTGCTGTGGGTGGCCACAACAGAAGGTCTAGCCCTATTCCGGGTCATGGACCAGCGCTTGATCAGCCAGCAGCTTCCTTTTGACCCGGAAGAAGTGCGCGGGAGTGTCCGGTCCATTGCGGAGGATGATTTCGGGCAGCTCTGGCTGGGATCTGAAACCGAGGGCGTCTATCGCGTGCGGATCGGAGACCGGGTGGTTACGCCGATTGCGGCGTCCGCAGGGGGGTTGCTGCACAATTCCGTCCGAAAGATACTGGTAAGCCGAAGCAACCGGCTGATCATTGGCACGCAGAACGGGGTCAGCGTGCTGGACCCACTCACCATGACGTTTGAAAATTACCGACATAACCCGCATAACCCCGGCAGCCTCAGCCAGAATTCCGTCTATTCGCTGTATGAAGACCAACAGCGATCATTGTGGGTAGGAACATATTTCGGCGGAATCAGCTTGGCTTATGGCATTGATACGAAGTTTTATTGCCTTACCACCGGCACTTCACCGGTCTCGTTGCCGCATAACGTAATCAAGCAGATTTCTGAAGATGCCAACGGAAACCTGTGGTGCGGTACGGAGGGAGGAGGTGTTTTCCGGCTGAACGCAGCCTTGAGCGAGGTTACGCACTTTTATAATCCCCGCAAGGGACTCCTTGGTCCGCGCTCCAATCTGGTCAAGGCGGTCCATGTGGACCGCTCAGGTGACGTCTGGGTGGGCACAAGCGGCGGCGGTTTTTACCTTCTTGACCAGCACACAGGTCGTTTTCAGCAACTGAGCATGCCTATGGATACGCTTCAGCTCCGCCAGTTCAATATTTTATCGATCTACCAGGACACTGTTGGGTACCTCTGGATTTGTGGTGAGGGGTGGCAAAACGGGGTGTATGCCAGGGTTGGGGATCGGCTGCTGGACGTGACGCCTGAATCAATAAAGGAAAGACTGCGCGGGCTTCAGGTGGTACAGCTGTCGGAGGCACATGATAAAAAATTGTGGATACTCACCTCTTCCGCTGTCTTCAGGTACAGTGCGCCAGGCGGTCTGACTCAGTTACTGGCACGGGAACGACCGCCGCTCCACGCGTTTAATTGCGTGCTGGAAGATCACCGCGGCCTGCTTTGGATAGGCTTGGATCACGGGGGCTTACTGGTCGTTGACCCACAGGCGGATACGGTGGTGCGGCATTATACTGTGGATGACGGTCTCGCCAGCGATAATGTGGTAGGGGTGATAGAAGACGGGCAGGGTAATCTGTGGATCACCACCACGAACGGGCTGTCCAAGGTTACTAAAGATCGGCGTACGATCCAGAACTATTCGCGTTTTGACGGCCTGGCCGATGACGAGTTCAACTACACGGCGACCTTCCTGGCGGCGGACGGTAAGGTCCTGCTGGGAAGCCTGGGGGGATTGACCTGGTTTTATCCGGAGCAGATCGGCGTGAATAGCAATAAGCCGCGGCTGATATTCACGGGGCTCTCCCTCCCGGGCACCGAGGCGGTCAGGCCGCTGACGCATCCGCGTATCCTGGACCGAAACATCACGCACGCACCACACCTTACCTTCGCGGCAGATCAGCGCGTTTTTACAATCCGGTTTGCGCTGGACAACTACATTAAAGCCGCGCAGAACCGCTTTGCATACCGGTTGGGAGGGCAGGGTGAGCCCTGGACCTACATTGATAAGGGGGAGGTGAGCTTTTCAAACCTGTCTCCGGGGCGCTATACGCTGGCGGTAAAGGGCGCAAACAGTGACGGCATTTGGAGCTCTGAAAGCACGCTGACCATAACGGTCCGCCCGCCGTTTTACTGGACCTGGTGGGCTATACTGACCTATTGCGTATTAATGGCGCTGTTTATCTTCTTTATCGCCCGATATTTTTACCTGCGGCGTGTGCTGGAAAAAGAGGAGGAGCTGCACCGCAACAAGCTGAATTTTTTCAGCATGATCTCCCATGAGATCCGCACGCACCTTTCGCTGATCATCATCCCCATTGAAAATTCGCTGGAGCGCGTCAGCGATAGCTATGTGACCGGGCAGCTGAAGGATGCCGCCAAGAACAGTGAGCGGCTGCTGCGGTTGACTTCTGAACTGATCGATTTCCGGAAAGCTGAAACGGCTAACCTGACGCTGACACGGCAGAACATTGACATCAGATCCTTTATCGATGAGATTTTCGGGGCCTTCAGAAATGTGTATCAGAGCGCCGATGTGACCTTTGAGCATCAATCAGCGTTTATTCATCATCCCGTAGCGTTTGACCCCATCCAGCTGGAAAAGGTGCTGTTCAATCTCCTTAGCAACGCAGTGAAGCATTCTGTGCCGGACAGCACCATCCGCGTGAACAGTTACCTGAACGAAGGCCGTGTGGTCATTGCGGTATCCAACAGCGGTAAGCCCATTCCGAAAGCCTATATGGAGAAAATCTTTGAAAACTTTTTCCAGGTGAGCCAGGAAGACCGGCAGCTGGGCTTCGGAATGGGCCTGGCCCTGAGCAGGCAGATCATGAAGCTGCATGGTGGGGATATCCGGGCTGAAAGCGAAAACGGCATCACCACGTTTACCGTTACACTGCCGGACCGCCTGGTTGCGCAGCGGGATAAGCAAGAGGTCCCCGAAGAACAGCTCGATGAGCAGCTGTTTTATACCGATGACGGGGACCGCCCGACCCTCCTGCTGATTGAAGACAACCCCGAGCTGATGGCGCTGCTGGAAACGTTTTTAAAGGAGCACTACACGCTGCTCAAATCCAAGAACGGAAAGGAAGGGGTGGAACTGGCCATGACGCACGTCCCGGACCTGATTGTCTCCGATGTGATGATGCCGCTGAAAAGCGGGGTCGAGCTGTGCAGGGAGCTGAAGGGTAACATGGCAACGAGCCACATCCCCATTGTGCTTCTGACCGCGATGAACGCTGAGAGTGATTTTGTCAATGGCCTGCACCACAATGCGGACGTCTACCTCACAAAACCGTTCAATAAGCAGGTACTGCTGCTCCATATCCGCAACCTGCTCCGTTCCAACCGCCTGATGCAGAAAAAATACCGACAGGAATACATCCTGGCGCCGACCCGGAAGGTCGTTGACACGGCAGATGAACAGTTTCTGGCCAAGGTTGTGACGGCTATTGAAAAGGGCGTGGAGCTTTCCAGGTACAGCGTGAACTACATCAGCGAGGAGGTGGGGATGAGCGCTTCGGTGCTTTATAAGAAAGTCAAATCACTGACCGGTATGACCGTAAACGACTTCTCCAAGCATATCCGGCTGAAAAAGGCGGCACAGATAATGACCGATACGACGTATACCGTGAGTGAGGCTGCCAGCTACGTGGGGTTCACTGACAGCAAGTACTTCAGCAGGGAATTCAAGAAGCTCTACGGCGTAAATCCAAGCGAATATAAGTCTGCATAAGATTTTCCACCCAAAAAATTAAGATTGTCTCCCCTCCCGTTCCGGCGGGCTGCCCATTTTTGTGCCGATTGTTATCGCAACGATTTAAACCACTTAGATTATGATAAGAACATTTAGCCAAACATGTTGTTGGACGGCCCTTGTGGTCGCAACCCTTGGGCTTCCCATGAGCGGGAATGCGGGTGCTGCCAATGCACCAATGAGATCGGAAACGGCAGCCCGCCAGGTAACCATTCGCGGAAAGATCATTGACGGACAGGGCAACGGAATCACAGGCGCCACGGTGCAGGTGAAAGGTACGCAAACCTCCGTGTCTTCCGGAGACGATGGGGCATTTACTCTGCGCGGCGGTAGTTTCCCTATAACATTGGTGGTGACCAATGTGGGGTACACGCCCACAGAGTTCATTGTGAGGGACGATGCACCGGTGACGATCCTGCTGGAAGCGGAGTCGCAGAGCCTGGAAGAGGTGGTGGTAGTGGGCTTCGGCGCACAGCGGCGGGAAAACTTGACGGGGGCTGTGGCGTCTGTGCAGATGGATGACGTGGTCGAAAGCCGGCCCATCACGTCCCTGTCTGCCGGACTGGCCGGACAGGCGCCAGGACTGTATGTGAACCAGGGATCCGGCCGGCCGGGCGCCGACGGGGGTACCCTGCGTGTGCGCGGACAGGGAACGCTGAACAATGCCAACCCGCTGGTCATCATTGATGGCGTAGTGGGGGATATGAACCTGCTGAATCCGCAGGACGTGGAAAGCATCTCGGTGCTGAAAGACGCGGCCTCTGCCTCCATATACGGGTCTCGGGCGGCCAATGGGGTAATCCTCATCACTACCAAACGCGGTAAAACTGATCAGTTCCGGATGAACTACAGCAACTACTTCTCCACGCAGCGGCCTTCCAACATCATCGGTATGGTGTCCAACTATGCTGACTACATGGAGCTGATCAACGAAGGGTACCGCAACGGTGATCCCAATGCTACGCCGATTTTCTCCCAGGAGAACATCGATCTATGGCGGCAGAACGAGGGTGCGGACCCATTAAAATACCCGAACGTGGACTGGGTGGAGGAAGTGCTTCAGAGCAAGCTGAGCCAGAACCATAACCTCTCGTTTACCGGCGGGTCGGAAAAGATCAAGTTTTTCGGTTCATACGGTTATCTGGACAATCCGGGCATCATTGAACAGGCCACCTACCGGCGGCACACCGGCCGGGTGAACCTGGAGGGCAACGTGAAGCCGTGGCTTACCCTCGGCGCCAACGTGAGCGGCGTGGTTGCGAAAACCGACATCGGCACGGATATCATCGGCGATGTGTTCACCTACGCGGCGGCCAGCACGCCGGGAATGGTACTCCGCGCGCCGGACGGGCGTTTCGGTGCTCCCAACAACCCGGAGGATGACCCTCAATCCAATAATGTCCTGCACCGGCTGTATGGGCGGAAAGGCGACAGGAACAAAAATCAGTTGATGTCACGTTTTTTCGCTAAAGTGACGCCGGCTAAGGGGCTCAGTCTGGAAGGCTCGTATACCTATACGCTGAACGATGATTTTATCTATTCGCAACCGGTGTTCAACGACCGGTGGAACTTCCTGACCAACTCCGTATCCATTGCCGGCACGGGGCGTACGTCAGTCACTAATGAATCCGTACGGTCTTATCGATATTACATGGATGGGATAGCCCGGTACCAGAACAGCACAGCGGACAGCCGGCTTAGCTATGAAGTAATGGCCGGGGCCAGCCAGGAGTACTTCAAGGATGGTTGGTTTGCCGCTTCTAAATTGGATCTGATAGACCCATCCCTGAGCGTATTGAATGCGGCGACCATGGACGCCGCCGCCTCAGGCAATATCACTGACTGGGCCATGCGTTCTTTCTTTGGACGGATAAACCTGTCCTGGGATGACAAGTACCTTCTGGAAGCGAATGTGCGTACCGACGGTTCTTCCCGCTTTATGGCAGGGAAAAGCCGATGGGGGACCTTCCCTTCTGCCTCAGTGGGCTGGAAGATCTCTTCGGAGGGCTTTTATGACGTGGCATGGATGCCTTCACTGAAACTGAGAGCATCTTATGGTACCTTGGGCAATAACGGCACCACAGATGGTTCTTTCCGGTCCAACAGCGGCATCAACAACTATGAGTACCAGACGCTTTACAACTCTGCCAACTATGTATTGAACAATCAGCTGTTTGTCGGATTTGCGCAAACCGTGCTGAGCAACAGCCTGCTGACCTGGGAGACGACCTCCATTGCGAACATCGGCCTGGATTTCGAGCTGTTTAACCATAAACTTAGCGGGGCGCTGGACGCGTTCGACAAAACTACCAACAATATCTTGATAGATCTGCCTGCGCCGCTCGTAGTGGGCGACGCGACCATCCCCCGGGTGAATTCGGCGAAAGTCCGCAACCGGGGCCTGGAACTGACTCTTTCTTACCGCGATAAACTGGGCGAAGACTTCAACTTCAATGTGGGTGGCAACTTTACCTTCATTGACAACAAAGTAATTAGATTCAAGGGTGAGGACCGCTCCATATCCGGATCCAACCTGATCCAGGAGGGCTATGCCATCAATACGCAGTATATTCTGCTGGCTGACCGCATCATCCAGACCGATTCTGATCTGCAACTGGTGCAGGACATCATTGACAACGCACCGGTAAATCCGGAGACCGGCGTGCCGGTAAACCCCTTCGCGGCGTACGGAACACCGCAGAAAGGGGATATCCTGTACCGGGACACCAACGGTGACGGCATCATCAACGATGACGACCGTGTACCGGTAGGCCATGGGACGGCACCGCGCATGAGCTTTGGGTTCAATTTAGGTTTTGATTACAAAGGGATAGATTTCTCTGTATTTCTGCAGGGCAACGCCGGAAACCGCTTGGTATATGTGGACAACTACTATACACCGACCGTACGCTGGGGTTACCAGATCAACCAGGAGATAGCAGAGGGGCGATGGGTGGAAGGCAGGACCGACGCGCGTTTTCCCCGCCTGCTCCCCTATACCAACACACTGAACACACGCAACAGCGATTTCTGGCTGCAGGACAAATCTTTCCTGCGCGTGAAGAACATCCAGCTGGGGTACACATTGCCCGCGCGCTGGACGGACCGCCTGGACATGCAGAATGTGCGCATCTTCGGGTCTCTGGAAAACTACTTTACGCTTACCTCTTATACCGGGTTTGACCCGGAAGTAAGCGGGACCAACTACCCCACCATGAAGCAAGCGGTGTTTGGATTAAGTCTGACCTTTTAAACCTCAATGAAATGAAGAAACTAAGCTGTATATTGTTGGCAGGGATACTGGGCTTATCATCCTGCTATAAATTGGATACCGTACCGTATAGCCAGGTGAGCGGCAGCACATTCTGGCAGACGGAGGAACATGCCTTTGCCGGGGTGATGGGTGTGTACAATGACCTGAAGAAAGAGAACACGTTCGGTCTGCAGTTTTCCTATGACGTGCTGACCGATATCGGGCTGGGGTATGATCCTCCGGGCCTTGGCGAGATCATCAGCGGCACGTTCACCGACCGCACAGGGTTGGTGGTAAACCGTTGGAAATCCGGCTATGATTTGATCCAGCGCAGCAATCACGCCATTGCGCAGATTCAGCAGATGGACCTGGATGATCAGGTAAAAAGTGGCCTCATCGGCGAGCTGCGGTTTCTGCGGGCGCTGATGTATTTCCAGCTGAGCAACCTCTTCGGTGAAATCCCGCTATATGATGAAACCGTGGACCTGAACCAACAGTTCAATAGCCTGCTAAACCCGCGCGCCCCACTGGAGGAGGTGAGGAGTTTTATATTGGCGGACCTGGACTATGCCGTGGAAAACCTGCCGGTTACGTATGACCCCCGGCACTACGGCCGTGCAACCAAAGGCGCCGCATATGCGCTGCGCGGCAAGGTGCACCTGTATGCCCGGGATTGGACCAACGCTATTGCGGACTTTGAAGAAATCGTATACAACCGGAATAACAACTATGGATATGCGCTGGCTGAGGATTACGCCTCGCTGTTCAAGATGGAGGGGGACCAAAGCGAAGAAATGATCTTTGCGATCCAGAACCTTGGCGGTACCGGCTTCCCCTACGGCATGCCTATGGCGTTTTACATGGGTACCCGCTCTACGTTCGGCAGTGCATGGAACAACGTCATGCCAAGCACCCGCTTTGCTGATAGCTATGAAAACAAAGACGGTTCACCTTTTGACTGGAACGAATACTTCCCGGGCTATAATGAAGACAACCAGGTCAAGCGCGAGGCGATGATCGCAACACACACCAATGGGGAGTTCACCCACGTGCCGGACACCGCGCTGCTACGCGAGATCTACGCCAACCGCGATCCCCGTATGAACCAAACGCTGATCGTGCCATACTCCTATTACCAGGGCTGGAACGCCAACGCTGAACGGACAATGCAACTGGTACTGGCTACTGGCGTGAACGAGAATTTCGGGCAGATCCGGAACAACCGGGGCTGGCTGACCTACGTGTGGCGGAAATTCGTTCCAGAGGGCAACCTTGGTGGGGCGCTCACTGACCGCGCACATACGCCCATCAACTTCCCGCTGATCCGCCTGGCAGACGTGCTTCTGATGCTTGCCGAAGCGTACAACGAGGACGGCCAGTCGGACAAGGCGGTCACGGAGCTGAACAAGGTGCGCGCACGCTCAGGCATGCCCGGCGTGAACAGCGGCCCTGCGTTCCTTGCCGCAAGCGGCAAAGAAGCCATACAGAAACGCATCAGCCACGAGCGGAAGGTAGAGCTTGCCGCGGAAGGCTGGCGGTATTTTGACCTGAAACGCTGGGGGCAGCTGGAAGAGGTCTCCGCGGCGTATGTTGAGAAGAGCATTGTTGGTGATAACCTGGTCACCCGCGGCTACCAAAGCCGCCACCGGCTATGGCCCATCCCCGGAGCGGAGCGCGAGATTAACCCGAATTTGACACAAAATGAAGGATGGTGATGCGTAATTTGATCCTGACACTGATTACTGTGTCCAGCCTGGCCCCTGTGGCCGGGCTGAAGGCACAGGAGCGGAACTTCCTGGCGGGAACTTTCGCCGCGGCCGACGTGCAGCAGCACCTGCTGCCAGCTGACAAATGGGTGCCATTTCCGGCATATGGTGACCGGCAGGCCTGGCAGCAGCTGCTGGGGACCATGTCCGGGCAACTGATTGCTGACGGCGACCGCTTCCTGGACTACCCATGGAAAGTGGTAAAAGCCACAGACTACCTGGAGTATGAGCGGAGCGGATCACGGGTGATCATGGAAAGGCCCATGAACGAAAATACGACGGCGCTGAGCCACCTGTTTTTTGCCGAACTGGCTGAGGGGAAAGGACGGTACCTGGACCAGCTTATCAACGGTGTTTGGTACTTTACGGAAATCAGCACCTGGTCCCTTTCTGCCCACGTGCCGGCATACCAGTCCTCTCGACGCAGCCTTCCTCAAGAAGGTACACACGTGTTTGACCTGATGGCCGGCGACCTGGGTTCCATGCTGTCCTGGATCCATTACTTCTTTAAAGCGGAAATGGACGAGGTGAACCCGGAAATCAGCAAGCGACTGAAAAAACATGTACGCGAACGGATCATCCGGCCTTATATGGAACGGAACGACATGTGGTGGCAGGCCTTTGAGCTGAAGCCCGGCCAGCTGGTCAACAACTGGAACCCCTGGTGCAACTTCAACGCCCTGACGTGCATCCTACTGATGGAAGATGAACAGGGGGCGCAGGCGCAGGGTGTGTACCGGACCATGCGGTCGGTAGACCAGTTCATTAACTACGTCAAATCTGATGGGGCGTGCGAGGAAGGTCCATCCTATTGGGGCCATGCGGCGGGCAAGCTGTATGACTATCTGCAGCTGCTGGCCTATGCAACCGGCGGAACGGTCACCATCTTTGACCAACCCATGATCCGTGACATGGGCGAGTACATCGCGCAGTCATACATCGGCGGTGACAACTGGGTCGTCAACTTCGCAGACGCTTCCGCAAAGGGGGGCGGCGACCCGTACCTCATCTACCGTTATGGAAAGGCGGTCAACAGCCCGGAGATGAGGACCTTTGCTAAGTACTTGGCCGATAAGCGCAAAGTGGGATTCAGCCCACACCGTGACGTGTTCCGCGGGCTGGAAGACCTCCGTACCATCGGCGAACTGACGCAGGAAACGGCAGCACTGCCAGAAAACCCTTACAAATGGTACCCTGAAACCCAATTCCTGTACCTGCGGCAGGACGGTTATTTCCTGGCTGCCAAGGGCGGGCATAATAACGAAAGCCATAACCACAATGACGTGGGCACGTTCCTGCTTTACCATGACGGCCAGCCCATCTTTATCGACGCCGGGGTGGGCACCTACAACAAGAAGACGTTCAGCAGCGAACGTTATGATATCTGGACCATGCAGAGCGGGTATCACAACCTGCCGCGGATCAACGGACAGGAGCAACGGGCCGGTGAAACGTACCGTGCACGCAACGTGTCGTTTGTGCCGAAGCAGAACCGGTTTGTCCTGGACATTGCAGGTGCATATCCCGCCGACGCGGGCGTTTCGCGGTGGCTCCGCACCTACCAGCTGGCAAGAGGCCGCCTGACCATTACCGACGCTTTTGCCATTGAAAATCCGGGGCAGGCCAATGTCATCCATTTCCTGCTAGCTGAAAAGCCGGAACTGCGCGACGGTACGATCCTGCTGAACGGAGGCAAGTATCGGCTGAGTTATGATGCAACGCAATTTGAAGCATCGGTTGAGGCCATCCCCCAGACGGATACCCGGCTGAGCAATGTGTGGGGCGGGAACATTTATCGCCTTGCGCTGACCGCCAGGACCGTCACCGGCAGTGGAAAATATGTATTTACGATAAACGAACAGTAACATCATTCAAACGACAACGACTATTCATGAGACAGGGACTTGCTATGCCCGCACTGGGCATTTATCTGGCCGTTCTGGCAGCCGGCTGCACCACCACTGAGCCATCTTTCATTGAACAACGATTCGCGGATGCGCAGGAACAATATGTATACCTGGCCGATGAAGCCGCGAAGACGGGCCGGTTCCCCAAAACCATAGATGCCGCAGGTAACCTGGCGGGCACCGATGAGTGGGACTGGACCGGAGGCTTTTTCCCCGGTGCCTTGTGGTACATTTATCACCACACAGCTGACACGGGCATCCGGGACCGGGCCATCCGCTGGACGGAAGCCCTGGAAAAAGCTAAGGACCTGGATATGCACCACGACATCGGCTTCGTGATGTACTGTTCCTATGGCAACGCCATCAGGTTTCTCGACAACGCGCAGAAAACGGAAGCCTATAACGCCACGCTGGTCCACTCGGCGAACACGGCATTGAAACGCTTTGACCCCAAAGTGGGTTTGATCAAGTCCTGGAACGAGAAAAAATCCTGGGACGGGCGGACCGTGTGGGAATACCCTGTCATCATTGACAATATGATGAACCTGGAGATGCTCTGCTATGTCTCGGACATTACTGGCGACCCGAAGTTCAGGGAAGCTGCCATCAGCCATGCCGACAAGACCATGGCCAACCACTTTCGTGAAGACTACAGCACCTACCACGTGGTTGACTATGACAGCACCGGCAACGTGGTCGCACGGCAGACCAACCAAGGTTTTGCCGATAACTCCACCTGGTCCCGAGGACAGGCCTGGGCCATCTACGGCTTCACCATGATGTTCCGGGAAACGGGAAAACCCGAGTACCTGAAAACCGCAAAAGAGGCGGCCGCTTTCTACATGAACCACCCTAACCTCCCCGCAGACAAAATACCCTACTGGGACTTCAATGCCCACCAACCGGGATACACCCCAGACATAAACATTCCCGATCCCGGTCCGGATAACATCCGGCGGGACGCCTCGGCAGCCGCCATCGCGGCCTCAGCCCTGATTGAACTCTCAACACTTACCGACGGCGCCGAAAGCCGGCAATATCTGGACTTCGCGAAAGCGACCCTGGAAACCCTCTCCGGCCCGGAATACTTCGCCGACCGCGGTACTAATGCCGGTTTCCTGTTGAAACACAGCGTGGGTAGCATCCCTCATGGCGCCGAAGTGGACAAGCCCTTGGTGTATGCGGACTATTACTACCTGGAAGGACTGACACGCCTGAACAAATTGGACTGAATCCGGTGACGCAGAATTGGCCCAACGGGTCAGAGACTACCTGGAGCACGTGCCGGGGATAGTCGTTGAAGAAAAAAAGATGTTCGGCGGACTGGCGTTCCTGGTGAATGGCAAGATGTGCATCAATGTCACAGAAGATCGTCTGATGTGCCGGTATGACCCCAAACAGGAGCCTGCCCTCGCCAAGCGGCCGGGACACCGCCCGATGGTTATGAAAGGGAAGCACCTGCCCGGTTACTGCTATGTGGACGCAGAAGGGTTCGGTGCTCCCGCTGATTTCAGTTTCTGGGTGGAAACGTGCCTAGCGTTTAATAGCGAAGCAAAACCGTCAAAAAAGTCGGCAGCGAACTAACAAACCGGCCCGCACCGTGTTAATATAGCATGGAAAAACTCACTCATGACTTACTCAGGAGATTGCTCGCCGCCGACTACAATATCCTGGAAAGCGACAGGGCTGTTAATGACAATAATGCGATATTCCGGCCGGTCCGGGTTGATGATATTGATGCATACCTACGGACACGGGGCAATAGCGGCGCCAAGGAGCATATCATAGCTGACACGCTGGAGAGCTGGGACGAAGCTGACCTGCGTGGTATCGTTGAAATGCCGAGCGACGTGCTTTAGTGCCTGATCCCTTTTGCGATTAATCGGGCTCGGAACGCGGACAGTGTATTTTTCGAGCGCGACCGTTCTACCCTGCGCAGTACACCGGAAACGATCATTCAAAAATTCGAAGCCATCACCGGAATAGCGGAAAGGCGCTATGCACCTCAGAATACCACAGCGTCAGACATAGCATTCCAGGCGGCAAAGCCGATTTCGGATCTGAAAATGGTGTTTCTCCACCAAGCCAATGAAAAAATGGATGAGGCAATCATTACAAGGTTCTATGGATTATATGGCATGGATAAACTGCCCGAAAACATCATGCCCATGAACATCAATTGGATGGGAAACAGCTCAGTAGCAACCATACCGACGCTGCTTCATCAGGTGTCTGACGGCCAGTTGGACTCCTTCCATCTGAAGCCAGGTGATTTGGTCCTTATGGCGTCGGTTGGTGCCGGGATGAACATCAATGCTTTGACTTATAAATGGTAATATAAGACGGACCCGGGGCACGCGGAACCGACGCCGTGACCACATGATCATAAACCCGTGTTTCCCTGGAAACGACCTGCCCGGACGCATCTGTGACCGGAAAAATATACTGCGGAGTCATGATTACCTGATAGCCTCTGTCACCTTCCGGGACGACGTCAACCACCAGATGCCCGTAATGCTTGCCTCCGGAAAGAAGCTGCCGTCCGCGCCAGTGCTCCGGCGCATCAACGTGTGCCACCCACTGTCGGTATTCATTGTGCCGGCGTGGATCTACGTCATCAAGGGAGTATCCGAGCCCGTCTCCGGCGATGCCGACGTCCCAATAGTGAATACCGTCAACCAAAGAATGTTCCAGTGACTCATTGTGCCCGCAGATGACTGCCACTACACCATATTTTTTGAACAGGGGCTGATAGGCGCGCATGGGCCCGCCGCCCTGCCCCGAGCTGTTTTCCGCGGTCAGCGGTAAAATATGCCCTCCGCTGGAGTAGGGGATATGGTGGAACTGCACAAAAATAAGCTGACCCGCATCATGAGCGTCCTTGAGCTGTGCCTCCGCCCACTTCCACTGGTCGGAACCGGGGCTGATGTCCGGCAGGTCCTTGCCGGGATACGTTGATATGCTGATGTTGATGTTGGTGTCGTTATCGGTGCTGTCGGGAAGTCCGTTTGATGAATCCAGCGTGATGACGGTTACCGGCCCGTAGTCCACACGGTAGTAGGTGTCCTGATAGTCCGGGTGACCGTTGCTGGGCAGCGGAAAATAGGCTTTGTACTTGGCCCGGGACTGGAACACTGCCTGTGGATCGTAGCCGCCGTTGCGTGCCCCGAAATTCTCCCAGTTGCCGATGGCGGGAAGCAGCAGTGTCTGTCCGAGGACGTCATCGAACTTGCCTGCCGTATGGAAGAAAAATTCGTCCCAGGCACGCTGATACCCGCCTCCCTGCACAATATCTCCCGGAAGAACGATGAAATCCGGTTTTTCCTGTTTAATCTGCCCCAGGTTGGCCTTAAAACCGGCAGTTTCCGTCAGCAGGTAGTTGTCCAAGCCCTGCGGCCTGCCGGAACTCCCCGGTGCCTGTTTCCCGGGCACCCATGGACGCTGGGTATGGCGGCCCTCAGGATCTGTCTCACTGTCTGCAAATGCAACAAAGCGGATGCGGGTGCGTGCTCCGGTCTCCGGGGCTACGGTAAACTGGTTGGCATAGTGCGCTGTGCCCTGAATGACCCGGTAGGCATAGGTGACGTGCGGTTTCAGGTGTTTTAACACAACCGAGTGCTTCCAGCTTGCGTTGCGGAACATGTCAGGGAAACTGTCCCGTTCTGATTCTTCCAGTGCTGAGTAGTTCAGCTCCGCAGCGCGGACAGGAGCAGGCGTGTAGTATTGGGTGTCTGTGGTATGCGGTTCCCATATGGCCAGTTTGCCGGGTACATCCTGGTCGGTAAACCAGGTGAGCCGGATAGTACCCGTGCTATCTGCGGGAAGCAGGTAGGGGGATACCCTGAACTGTCCGAAACAGGCGCTGGAAAAGGCGGCTATGCCAATGATCGAAGCGAGTGTTTTCTTCTGCATGTGTGTAGGCTTATTTCTGGGTTTTTCTGAGCACCACGATCGCGTTGCGGATTTTGCGCTGCCCATAGTGATCGAACTGTTTATTGTCTGTTGGATAGTTGACCACCCCATTAGGGGTTTCGGCGTGCCTCATCCAAAGGGTCGTTGACCCGCCTCCGTCCAGGTTGAGCGCATACGGGGGGTTGAAATAGTGGGCAATGAACCGGGTGAGCTCCCTGGCGGACATACCGGCGGTTTCGGTGCGGCGCCCGTCTACGGCAATGAGCATCAGGTACCCTTCTTTGGTGAGCGCGACAGCGGTCCTGGGATGGCGGACACCCTGGTGCCGGTCTGGGTCTTCGTAGTCCAGACTGTCCAAAGGCACAGCCCGCGGCTTGGCAAAGGTTTCCCCCACGGGTTTGTAGTCATAAATCAGCATAGGAGAACCTGACAGCATGTCGGGATAAGGCATGGCCTCATAACGGGCTTTATTGCCATAGGCGATTCCCACCTGCCCGTCAGCGGGGTCATAATAAAAAATGCCCTCATGTTTCCAATGCAGGCGGTGACCCTCAGGCACGGTAATGTTGGATTTGATGACACCGCCCGTTTTGAAGAATGATGAGGTCACCGAATCCCCGGCTGCATTCCTGACAATCTCATAATAGGTGCCGTTTATGGCAGCGACGGCACCGTCGTGGCCCTTGACGACCGATGAAAGCGAATCGGACGGACGTACATCATCAAATGCAAGCTGGTACCGGTCCGGATCTACCAAGACAATGTTTACATGTTGGTGGGCTGCCGAGATGGAATCATATCCGGAATACCGGTATCTGACCAGCCCGTCTGCTGCTTTTTCAACGGTCCAGCCGACGGTGTCCAACAGGACATTCCCCACAGGAACCACACTGGACTGCACGGACCGCTTGGTCCCGCAGGACATGGCCAGCAGTACCAGCAGCAGCAGACCGTGAATGAAGCTTGTTTTTTGTATCATTGCGCAAGTACGCTTCTTGAAAGATTGACCTAACCGCAAAAATAACATAGCGATGTTACCTCAATGTTATGTTTGCCCTCCAGGGTCCCGCGTCACACACTCGCCCGGCAATCTTTCGTTCCTCCGAGATTGTAACTGACCGCCCATGGCAGGAGGAAGTGGTGTTGATTAAAGAATGAAATTGGGATATAGCTACCGTTTGGACTGGGACAGTCAGGTAACCGCGTACCTACGGCATGTGCAGCAGTTGCCTAAAGATGCCACGCGGATATATGGCGATCGCTGTCCGTGACCAAGGACAGCAAAGTTTAGTTCTCAAACTTCCCGTAAATTTTACATATCCTGAACAATACCGCCTGAATGTCTCGACTCTGCAGGAAAATACTGGTCTGAAGCAAGGCTTGTTTACTGCCGATGTTCTTGCGCCGGATAATATCAAGCTCGTTGCCGAAGTTGGTATTGATGAATTCGCGAATTTCGTTGCGGCTTTTGCGCAGCATGGAAACGTCCGGCCCTTCCTCTTCGTTGAGCTCGCTTATGGCTAGCCGGAAGAACTTATCCATCTTGGCTCCAAGGTTCTCTAACGTGGTGATAAAGCCTTCTGCAAGGGGCTCGTGTAGGTTCTCAATGTACTGGAGGCTTTCTGCACTCAAAAACTTGGCTGATTGCAGCATGTCCTGGATCAGGTCGGCACCGTGTACAATGACTTCTGCCGAGCGTCTGTCCGCAGCGCCAAGCTGCCGGATGGCCCGGAGGCTGTTCCGTTTCAGCTTGTAGGTATAGTTGATCAGCTCCAACAGCTCCCGGTCGGTTTTCCTGATGGCGGCGTCGTCATTGTTACGTATGCCGTTAAGTACGGTGCTGTAGTGGCCGGAAGCTTCAATAATCATGGTTACCAGCATGTTCTTGCTCCGGATGTAAACGTCAAAGTCTGCGTCTTCCAATAAGCTGAGCCTACTCTTTTCCTTCGTGGTGCGGCGTTGCTTGTGCGCGAATTTGATGTTCGATATGATGATATAAACGAGTACGACACCCAGCAGCACACCTGTGGCCATCATTCCCTGGTAAATGACGATGGCGAAAAAGGCGGCAACCGTAAAAGCGAACAATGCTGTGATAAACCAGCCGCCGACCACACTGAGTACTCCCGCCACCCGATATACGGCCGATTCGCGTCCCCATGCCCTGTCTGCAAGCGATGTGCCCATGGCAACCATGAACGTTACATAAGTCGTTGACAACGGCAGTTTGAGCGAGGTGGCCCACGCAATAAGCACGCTGGCCAGTACCAGGTTAGTACCTGCCCTGATCAGATCGAATGCAGGCGCGCCCTGGTCCACACGGGTCGCTTTACTGAGCTTATCGCGCTCAAAGCTCAGGTTATATCGCCGTTTCACGTTCCGGGGAATGACGGTATCAAAAACACTCCCCAACAACATGGCTGTTTTGACTACCCGCCTGGAGATGTTATTGGGCTTGAAGCGATCATCACTTCCGTCTTCATCCTGCTTGCCCAGGCTTATCTCCGTTTCGGTGACCTTTTTGGCCTTCGCACTCAGCCAGATGGTCAATGCCATAATGAGTCCCGCAATCCCTAGCATGTAACTGGGCACAATGACGTCGTTTGTGGCGAGGTACTCCTGATACAAGGCGTCTGCCGGAACGCCGCTGCCAAGCCAGTTTTGATAAGCCATCAAACCGGCGATGGGCACGCCGATAAAATTCACAAGGTCGTTGCCTGCAAATGCCATGGCAAGGGAAAACGTACCTGCTATCACAACGATCTTGATAGGGTTCACCCGGAATTGACGCTGTAACCAGAAGCAGATTGCTGTTGTCAGGACAAGCACCGCTAACATAAAAGCGATGATGTTGTCATTCAGCATCTGCACCAAAGGGGCGTCCGCCAGGGTGGTCCCCTTGAGTCCCTTGATCAGCAGGAAATACAGGATCATAGTGATCCCTGCCCCCGAGAAGGGCGCACCGAGGCTCTTCAGCCTATTTTCGTATTGGAAGGTGAAGGCAGAGCGGACAGCATACTGTACCACCACCCCTGCGGTAAAAGCAATCAGAATGGAAAGGAAGATACCGGAAATAATGGAAAACGTGCTCTCTACGTTAATGTATTTCATTACTTCGCCGATCGATTCCCCTTTCTCTGCGGCAAACAGGAAGCCTGTCATTGCCGCCGCGCCCAACAGCTCGAACACAATGGAGACGGTCGTGGAGGTAGGCAAGCCAAGCGCGTTATAGATATCGAACAGTACGATATCAGCCAGCATGACCGCCAGGAATATCCACATCACCTTGTCAAATGTGAAATGCTGCGGATGGAAAATCCCCTTCCGCGCGATCTCCATCATCCCGCTGGAGAAAAAACAGCCTGCCATTATCCCGACAGCTGCAATCAAAATAATATTCCGAAAGGTGGTAACTTTACTCCCTATTGCCGAATTCAGAAAATTTACGGCATCGTTGCTCACCCCGACAATGAGGTCTGCAATGGCCAGGACAAGTAGAACGGCAACGATAAATAGCATGTAATCCATATGAGCATCAACTGGAAACAGCCCAAAAGTGTAAACTTAATGTTAAATCAACAATACTGATGTGTTAAGTTTACATTAAGTTCTGCAGCCCGAAGTGCTTCAGAGTTGCTTTTAATCAAACGCCGTCCACTTTTCGGTTCCTGCACTGTTAGTCAGTACACAGTCGATAAATGCCATTCCCCGGACGCCATCGTGAATGGTAGGGAAATCCAACACCCGACTGGGCGGCGCTTCGCCGCTCAGTCGGGCGGTAACGGTCAGGGCGAAATTCCGATATAGATTTGCGAATGCTTCCAGATATCCTTCGGGATGACCACCCGGAGTCCGCGTGTTGTGCAAGGTATCTTCTGAAAGTAGCTCAGTATACCGGCTGCCAGCACGAATGGTCTGCATAAAGTCATTCACCCACTTCAACAGCAGTGAATTGGGTTCATGCTGGAACCATTCGATTCCCCCCTTTTTTCCGTATACACGGATTTTGAGGGCGTTTTCCTCGCCTGCGGCTATCTGCGAGGCCATCAGCACGCCTGTAGCGCCGTTCTGGAACTGCAATAACACGTTGCTGTCGTCATCCAAGGTGTTTCCGCGCGTCATAGCGCGAAGCTGGGCGCAGACGTGGGTAATCCGTAAGCCGGAAATGTACTCTGCAAGGTGTGCAGCATGTGTACCGATATCTGCCATACAGCCGCTCTTCCCTGACCGTTTGGGGTCCGTACGCCAAACGGCATGAAGATCTCCGCCCTTGTGTTCCAGCCGGGTCAGCCAACCTTGCGGATATTCCACAACGACTTTTTGTATTTCGCCCAGTTTTCCGTCCCGAATGATCCGACGGGCTTCCTTAACCATGGGATATCCTGAATAAGTGTGAGTGAGCATGAGTTGTAAGCCGGTTTCCAGTACTTTATCCCGTAATAGCAAAGCTTCGTCCATGTTCAGGGTGACAGGTTTTTCGATGACGACGTGGAAACCTTTTTCCAGCGCCATCATGGCTGGGCGGAAATGGGCAAAATTGGGGGTGACGATACTTACAAAATCGATACGCTGATCGGCAGGCAATTGACTTTCTTTTTCCAGCATGTCTTCATATGTAAGATATATCCGGTCTTCGGGCAGGAAGAGAGCGCGTCCGCTGCTGAGCGCAACATCAGGGCGGGTACTGAACGCACCGCAAACGATCTCAATCAAGCCGTCCATATTAGCCGCGATCCGGTGGACTGCACCGATAAAGGCGTTTTTTCCGCCACCGATCATACCCATACGAAGTTTTCTCATGCCCATCCACGATCTCCCTTCGAATATGGAATGTCGCCCTCGAACTTCCCGGGGACGGGTACATAGCGCAGTGCCTGGGTGGCGCCTACCTCCGATGTGAAATAGCCCAGCAACGTTAATTCTTTAATCATCCGGAAGTAATGTGCGGGGTCTTTCGGTTGCTTCTGCTTCATATATGCTTCCTGCTCCCGATCGATTTCCAGTAACAGTGTTTCGCGCTGGTGCGGATCAAGCTGCATGAATCTCTTGCCGTAATGCTGCTTGCTCGCTTGCTCGACCTGTCCGATGCCTTCGTAAAAGATTATCTGGTTATCAGAACTGTAGCAGTCCTGCACCATTAAGAGCATAAACTTGCCTACATCTGCGGCTTTCGCGCCAGGCGTATCGGTTTGCGGAAGAATAGTCTCTCCTATTTCATTCAAAAGCGCTATATGCTCTTGCCCTATCAATGCATGTCCGTTTCTTACATTGGGCACGCAGGAGACTAAAAGGTCGGCCCCGACCAGGGTTCCGCCCAGCAGGGCTGCTATTTGATGGATGACAGTTCTTCTATCCATTGGGTGACGTTCAAAGGGTTAAAGGTTCTGTTTTTTTAGCTCTGACACCGCGTGATCAACGGCCCGCGCCGTCAGCGCCATATAGGTGAGGGACGGGTTCTGGCAAGCAGATGAGGTCATGCAGGCCCCATCCGTCACGAAAACGTTCTTCGCATCCCAAACTTGGTTATACTGATTCAGTACCGATGTCTTTGGATCCCGCCCCATCCGCGCGGTACCCATCTCATGGATGGAGCCGCCCATAATGTAGTTGCCGTCAAAGGTTCTTACGTTTTTGACACCGGCTATTTCGAGCATCTCTTTGGCATCTTCCATCATGTCGATGCGCATCTTCTTTTCGTTTTCCTTGATGGAGGCATCAATGGCCAGCACAGGCAGCCCCCATTTATCTCTTTTATCTTTATCCAGGAAAGCCCTGTTTTCGTGATAGGGCAGAATTTCGCCCCATGCGCTGATGCCCATGGTCCAATGGCCCGGCTCAGTCAATGCATCCTTAAACGCGGAGCCGATCCTGAACTCCGCGATATGCCGACCCCAGCCGGTTCGGCCGGCACCGCCCTGATAACCGAATCCGCGGATGTAGTCGCGTTTCTCCCCGTTGAGATTCCGGAAGCGTGGTACATAGATGCCGTTGGGCCGTCTCCCATAATAGTACCGGTCTTCGTAACCTTCGACATCGCCATTTGCTCCGCAACGGAAATGATGATCCATAATGTTATGTCCCAACTCACCTGAACTACTGCCCAAACCATCGGGCCACACATCGACCGCTGAGTTCATCAAAATCCAGGCAGTATTCAATGTAGATGCATTCAGAAAAATAATTTTTGCTTTGTAGACATAGGTTTTGTTGGTCTCGGCATCAAGCACTTCCACGCCGGTCGCTTTTTTAGTGTCTTTGTCATACAATACTCTTATAACGATGGACCATGGTCTAAGAATAAGGTTACCGGTTTCCATGGCTGCCGGAAGCGTAGATGACTGCGTGCTGAAGTAGCCTCCATAAAAACAGCCTAATTTACATTTATTCTGATACTGGCAGCCTGCTCTGCCCGGCAATGGCTTAGTAATGTTAGCCGTACGCCCGATGATCATGTGCCGACTACCGCCGTAATGGTTCCGGATCTTGGCCGCCACATCCTTTTCGACGCAGTTCATTTCCATAGGCGGCATAAACTGGCCGTCGGGCAATTGAGGGATCCCCTCTGCGGACCCGCTCACACCGATGAATCGTTCCACATAGTCGTACCATGGGGCAATATCCTTATAGCGGATCGGCCAATCAACGGCGATCCCATCTTTGGCATTGGCCTCAAAATCCAGATCACTGAGTCTATAACTTTGACGCCCCCACATCAGGGAGCGGCCGCCTACGTGATAGCCGCGGATCCAATCAAAAGGAGCGGCTTCCACAAAGGGGCTTTCTTTTTCCTTAACCCAAAAGTCCAGTCCTTGCTCAATAGCTCCATAGTGCCTACTAAGTACGGGATAGTCTTCCCGCATTTGCTGCGTGGTCCGCCCCCGGTGTGGAAACTCCCAGGGAGCCTTGCCTGCATCAACATAGTCCTTTACGTGTTCGACATTGCGCCCACGTTCAAGCAGCAAGGTCTTTAACCCTTTCTCTGTTAATTCTTTTGCGGCCCATCCCCCGGAAATGCCGGAACCGACTACAATGGCATCGTATACATTTTCAGCCATATCTAAATAATTTAATTGTGTAAAACATTAATGAAAACTACAGCGTCCTCAACCAAATATTCCGAAAGCTTACCGCATTGCCATGGTCCTGCAAACCGATGGGCTGCCTAGGCGGATGAGCGACGTACTCGGGATGTCCAATGAACGTCGTGCGTCCCTCTATCTTCACATGGTCCTGTACTAGGACACCGTTATGAATGACCGTTACGCGGCCTGCGGATCGTAAGCGGCCGCCACGGGAGAAACGGGGCACCTTAAAGATTATATCATAAGTCTGCCATTCACCCGGCTTACGGCAGGCGTTGACCAGGGGCGGCTGTTGCTTGTAAACGCTTGCGCATTGGCCATTGATATAAGTTGGGTTCTGATAGCTATCCAGCACCTGAATTTCGTAACGGCCTGGAAGGAAAATACCGCTGTTTCCCCTGCGTTGTCCTTCACCTTCAATATGTGCCGGTGCACGCCACTCCACATGTAGCTGAACGTCTCCAAACCTCTCCTTGGTAAAAATCCATACTGGCGTTTTTTGTCGTTCAAGGGAAGGGGATATGGTAACGATACCGTCTCTTACTACCCAATGGACGTTTTCAGGAATATCCCACCCAGACATGTCTTGACCTCCGAACAACACAATGGCGTCATCCGGTGGGGTTGAGCCCTCGCCCGGCTTGACAATTTTTGGTATCGGGTCCCAGACTTCGGTATCTTCAGGTCTCATAGTCATCCCCTAAAATATTGATTATTGAAGTAATACCCTAATTATTTATCATTATAGGTGATTACAAAAGTTTATGGTGTATTTGGATTTTTTTGGAAGAATTCCCAACCTTTTCGTAAATTTCTCACTCATTACCAACAAGAACCGCTTATATCTATGTTATGGAAGATTTTAGACTGAAAGTGTTTCACTCCGTGGCCCGTAACAGGAGCTTCACTAAAGCCGCAGCCGAATTGTTTATTACTCAACCGGCTGTTACAAAGCAAATAAAAAATCTGGAGGAGATGCTTGGAACAAGGCTTTTCGAGCGCATCAGCAATTCCGTCGTGATGACCGGTGAAGGCGAGCTTTTGTTCCGTTATACGAATGAGATCTTCCAATTATACAAGGATTTCATGGTCGAACTTAGCCTATTAAAGGCCGCACCCGCTGGCGAACTTACTGTTGGAGCGAGTACCACTATTGCACAATATCTGATATCACCCGTGCTGGGTGGATTCCAGAAAAAGTTTCCGGAAATTAAGCTAAACCTGATAAGCGGCAATACGGAGACAATTGAACATGCGGTATTGTCCAAGAATATTTGCCTGGGCATTGTAGAAGGAAAACGACACCACACCGGGCTGAAATACGCAGATTTAACTTCAGATGAATTGGTATTGGTGACGCACGCGACGAGCAAATATGCCAGGGAAAAAGTCATTGATCTGGAGGAACTGAAAAAGATTCCGATGGTGCTGAGGGAAAGGGGGTCCGGAACGCTCGAGGTGATCGAAATGGCTCTTCAGCAAAGGGGTATCCGCTTGGTGGACTTGTCCATCATGATGCATCTGGGGGGTACCGAAAGCATTAAGTCATTTCTGGAAAATTCACATTCGGCTGCCTTTATCTCAATGCGTGCTATAAAGAAGGAAATCCAATACGGAGAGTTGAAAATTATTCCCATCAACGACTTTCAGATCAAACGCAGCTTCTCTTTTATCTATCTGCACGGACAGCCGGACAGGCTTTCCACCATGTTTATGCGGTATGCCTCGCAGTACTATAAAGAAAGGTGATCGTGTATAAGTAATACTCATTTATCTTCACGACGGAAACCGTTTATCTTCACCGCTATGAAAGGGAAGATTTACCGTTTCCGACGCAGTAGCAGGTATCCGCAGCTTCTTTATTTGGTGTTGGTGATGATCTGTTGCTTTCCCTTCATATCAGCCTCTGTCGCATTGGTGCTGGGGCTATTGTTTTCTTTATTCATAGGCACCCCTTTTAAAGGCCTTGTCAACAGATGGAACGGGTATTTGCTCAAAGCGTCTGTCATCGGGTTCGGGTTCGGCATCAATATCCATGTGCTGCTGCACGCGGGCAGGGAGAACATCGGCATCACTGGCGGTTTTGTATTCGGGGCCTTGGTCGTAGGCCTTGCGCTGGGCATATTCCTGAAAATCGATAAGATAACTGCCTTGTTGATTTCAGTGGGTACCGCCATTTGCGGTGGAAGCGCGATTGCGGCGGTGGGATCGACCGTAAAGGCTGACGCTGATCAGCTCTCCATTGCAAATGGTACGGTTTTCCTGCTGAACATTATTGGTCTCTTCATCTTCCCGACGCTGGGCCATCTGCTTGGTTTGTCCCAGGAACAGTTCGGACATTGGGCCGCAATCGCGATCCATGACACCAGCTCAGTTGTAGGCGCCAGTTTAAAATATGGGGATGAAGCGCTGAAGGTTGCGACCATTTCCAAAATGCTCCGGATCCTTTGGATTATTCCCGTGCTGGTTTTATTGGTCATCGCATCCTTCAAAAATAAACGGACACTGAAATTTCCGATGTTTATTATGGGGTTTATCCTCGCTTCTTACTTGTTCAGCTTCTTCCCCGCGTGGGAAGGGGTGTTTAACGATCTGTACATTCTGGCGAAACAACTAATGGTAGTAAGCCTGTTTCTAATTGGCTCCACGGTCTCTGTTGGGGTAATCAAACGCATCGGTATGCGGGTCCTGATACAGGCTGTGGTGCTGTGGGTGCTGGTAACAGCGATCTCCTTGCTGGTGATTGTTTTCACATAGTGTGTGGCCGCTTATTTCCCAGCAGCACTTTTCTGTTCTGCCTGTGTTTCCAACTCTACTTGCGTCCAAGGTTTCGCCCGGCCCGAAATAGTCTGTCGCAATGCCTTCACTTCTGCCGCGTGAACGATGAGACCCGCTCCCTCCTTCTTTTCTCCGAAGCGCTGGCGCACATAACTGACCACCGCAGCTACCCATTCATCGGTCTGGCCCGCGCCGAGCGCAGGCATTATGGCCGGGTAACTGACACCGTCAACAGGTCCCGCCATCCCGTTCAACAGGATTTTCACCATTGCTTCTTTACTGGAATTTACCCGAGCTGATCCCACCAATGGGGGAGCCATTTTCGTTGTTCCGCCAAGGGCTACACCCTTTCCGTCAACACCGTGGCAGGAGATGCATAGCTGCTTGTAGATGGTTTCCCCTTTTAGGACCAATTCCTGCCCATCGCTTGCTGTGGGTGACGGCTGCCGCGGCTGGTGCCGTGGCGTTATATAAGCAGAAGCGCTTATTGCAAAGGCAAGTATACTTAGTATTTTCGTATGCTTCTTCATTTGTTGCTCATCGTTTCTTATTAAAATGAATCCACTTCACGGTAAGCCTGTATGATAGCAAGCTCGCCTTCTTTCCCTGGCTTGCTCTTTCCGTGCTCACAACATAACACACCGTCATATTGCCTGCTATGGATATGTTTGAAGATGTTCTTGTAATTGATCTCTCCGGAGGTAGGCTCGTTACGCCCAGGATTATCGGCAATATGGAAGGAGCCTATATAGTCCCAGCACATATTGATGTTCGGAATAATGTTCCCTTCTGTGATCTGTTGATGATAGATGTCATCTACAATTTTGCAGCTTGGGTGATTCACAGCTACGCAGATCATTTTTGCCTGAGGCATACGGGTCAGGAACAGGCCGGGATGATTGGTGTGGGTATTCAGGGGTTCGATGACAAAAGTAAGCTCTGTTTTTTCCGCAAGCTCACAACACAGCCTCAGGTTTTCGATTACATTAGCCGTCTGGTAGTCCCAATGGAGTTTTTCATCGTAGCGACCCAATACGACCAATGCCTTATTGATGCCGGTCCGTTTTTGGACCTCTACTCCGGCTAGTACTTTCTTCCTGAGCATTTCCCTGATCTCTGGATCCGACCGCACGAACGTACTCCCGCTGAAGTCTATCTTCAGCGAGAATTCGCCCATCTCCAGGCCCAGCTTCGCCGCCTCGTTGGCGATCCGCTCCTGTTCTTCAGGAGGACGGTTAATCATTCCCAGGTCAAATGCCGCTCGGAAACCTTGGTCAGCGATAAACCTCAGATGGTCTGTCGGGTGTTTTCCGGCGTGACCCGAAAAGATGTTTAGGTTGGGCGCGTATTTCAGCTTGAACTTGGCACTGTTGGAAATGGTATGGGCCGCGGCCGCGCTGCCCAAGCCCATTATGCCCACACCTGTGGTTACCGCGGTTTTAATAAAGGTTCGACGTTCCATGGCTTTCAGGTAACTAAAGTTCACGGATCCAGATGTTCCGGAAACTGAGGGGCTCACTTTTGTCACCGTGAGCCTGCAGGCGGATAGGCCCTGCCTCATGCGGAATAACCTGGGGAAGCCCGATAAACGGTGTGGTTCCGAGGATTGCTGTGCCGTTTTGAATCAAGACCCCGTTGTGCAGCACCGTAATGACCGGTTTTGTACGGTAAGTTCCGTCTTTTTTAAAGGTAGGTGCCGTATAAATGATGTCATATGTGTTCCACTCGCCGGGTTTGCGCATGGCGTTTACGATGGGCGCGGTTTGCTTGTAGATACTACCAGCCTGGCCGTTTACGTAGGTTTCATTGTTATACGAATCCAGTATCTGCAGTTCGTAAAGTCCTTGCAAAAAGACACCGCTGTTTCCACGTCCCTGTCCATCGCCATGAATTTCTGCCGGCACACGCCACTCTAGGTGTAACTGAAAATCACCGAATTTCCGCTTGGTTTGGATATCTCCGGCTTCCTTATTTACAGTAAGCAGTCCATCCGACACGATCCAGCCGGCATCGGCGCCGGCTGACGGAACGAACTTAGACATGTCTTTCCCCTTGACCAGTACCTTCGTGTCAGGCGCGCCTTCCCACTCCGACAAGTCTCTGCCATCAAATAAAATAATGGCGTCTGAAGGTGGGGCAACCGTTCCGTCCGCTGCTACCTTTCCAGGCGTCACAACCGCCGGCTTGGGAGCCCACCGCTCTGTCATTTCCGGAGTCACGCGAACCAGTTCATTTCCTTTGTTTTTCTGGGCTTTCGCAGCCAGTGCTGTGCAGCACATTACGGCGTATACAACTATTTTATACATATTCTATTTTATAATTCCCTGATCCGGATATTCTTCCACCTGCACTTGGCTCCTTGCGGCCACCCTTTTCCGCCATGAACCTGCAATCCAATGGCACCTTTTCTACCCAACGCTTCAAATAGTTCTTCCTTTTTATTTAATGGATGCGGAGAAGTGGCTCCATCAAACTGGATAATTTTTACGCCATTGATCCAGGTGGTGATAGTTGGGAATTTGCCCACACACCGTATCCGCATAGTGTTCCATTGCCCGATTTTCCAAGCGTTTTTCCATGCTTCGGGCGTACAATGATAACGTAAAAATCCGGGTTTCCAAGCGAGCTCCCTTTCATCCGGTTTGGTTTCAAAACCGGTCAGCCGCCCTGCCGCGTCGTGTACGCCTTGTATAAAGAATGGCCGAATGTACATCCTCGGCTTGCCAGCTCTTTCTGTTGAAAGATATCCGACCTGCCCTCCTTGCCGGTAGTCGACATAGATCTGAAAGCATTCTCCCTTATTATTGGTGCGCAGAAAAACGCCGCTGTCAATCCCCCAGTCAGGGGCAAGGTCCAGCCGCAGTTCAAAATCTCCATACTGTTTATCGGTCATCAGGATTCCGCCATTGCCGGATCCGGGCGGGTCCTGTTCCCCGGTGAGGACACCATCTGTTACTTGCCAACGTCCGCCCGTCCCATGGCTGATCTTCTCCGGATTGGTGTGCCATCCGGCAAGGGTCTTGCCGTCAAACAGGTCTACGAAACCTTTTTCCGGCCGGGCGATTAAGGCCATCCCTTTGAGTGCAACGGGTGAACCAAGGCATAACGCCGGTGCCGAGTATTTCAAAAATTCTCTTCTGGAAAGCTTGTGTGTTGCCATAATTCCGATTTATCCTAGCTCTTTGATGTTAATTTCCCGCCGCTCCCGCGAAGCACGTACAGCGCCTTCACAGATCTGAACGGTTTGCCTGCCGATTGTTCCGTCAGGATATGGTTTTTGTTCTCCTGCGAGCACTGCCGCAAAATGTTTCAGCTGTGCCAGCTCGCCCCCTCCTTTTGGGAGCGGCTTCTGAAACGAGGCGGGTGGCTGCGTGGGCAGCTCGACACCGCGGGGCCGCCCATAGCTCACGGAAAGGTTACCCCCTCCGAACTGAACGGTCCCTTGGGTACCGAAAAACGTGTCAGGTGCTGTAGGCCCGTAGTTATAGACCACACTGCCATAATTCATCAGGGCGCCGTTGGCATACCGCACCATCACCCCGCCGTGGTCCATTGAGTCACGTTTCCGGAGTAAAGGATTATTGACTCCCTGGATACTGGATACCGCCACAGGTTCACTGTCCATGATCCAGTTGTTTACGTCAATAATGTGAGCCCCCATTTCAAATACAGCGCCACCACTCTGCGCCTGATCCAGTCTCCAGTAAGATACACCGGTAGGATATTCATCCGCTTCCGGTACACGCCAGTCTCCGCGATAGTCATTCAGGTCGGAATAAACGACTACCCCGATGGGTGCCGTACGGATGACTTCTACCAACAACCTATAATCTTCTGCATGTCGGCGCTGCGTCCCGATCTGCAACGCCTTGCCCGTCTTTTCTGCCACGCGCAGCATGGCATTGCAATCAGCCACGGTCAAGGCCATGGGCTTTTCGCAAAACACATGTTTCCCCGCTTCCATGGCTGCAATCGATTGGTCTTTATGTAAAGTAGGAGGGGTTATAACTGCAACGGCATCCAGTTCAATGTCCCTCAACATCTTCTCGTAATCAGTAAAAAACTTTGGCTTTGGCCCCTGTTTGATCAGTGCAGCCCTTTGTTCAATTTTGTGGGGTAGGATATCACAAAGCGCGCTGATTTCGATTTGAGGAACCGAATTCAGGGAGCCGATAATGACTTTGCTCCTGTTACCGCACCCTACAATGCCAATCTTGTAAACCGCACCGGGTTTTGTCTGTGATTTGCTCCCGGCGGTAGTCTGTGCGAACAACGGATTGCCATACAGATTAATGAGCCCTGCGCCTGCCGCGCCGGCAAGACTTTGGCCTATAAATTTACGCCGTGAAAGGTTGTTGCTCTTTTTCATGTTGAATGGTCAATTATAACCCGGATTTTGCTGAATTTGGGGCGCTTTGTTGATCTCGCCCCGTGGAATGGGCAACCAGTAACAGAAGTCTTTCCACTCGCGCCGGTCAACGACAGTGCCGGTGTCGTGTTCCCACCTTGACCTTCCGTTATCATAATGGGTGATCAACATCTGATGCACATTTTTCACAACATCAGGCGCAATCATCCATTTCCGCATAGTGTACCAGCGATCGCCTTCTCCGAAAAACTCAAGTTGGCGTTCCTTTCTGTACCATTCCCTCGCCTGCGCCTGGTCTGTAGTTACCCGGTCCGGCAGTCCCGCACGGTTACGTATCATGTTTAATGCATCAAGCCCTTCTTGAATGTCGCCCAATTCAATACAAGCCTCAGCAAAATCCAAAATCACTTCAGCATATCTGAACTCAATCCATGCATTGTCGTTATTAAAATACTGTCCTTCCAGTTCAGGATCTAAGTACTTTCTTACGTAATATCCGGTTTTTGTTCCGTTCCATCCTTCAGTGACGGCCTGCCTGCTGTCAATACCGGGCGTTGTACCGCCGTCAGCTGAAATTTTCGTTGCGACTTGTATGCGCCCTTCGGGATCCAACGCGATCAAATCACTGGGGCGAAGCTGCCATCTGGCACCGTCAAATAAGATTGACGCATAGAATCGCGGTTCGCGCCCGACGTATGGATTTCTTTCTGGATCAGCAGCCAGCTCATCTGCCGTAAAGTCCCTGACGTTTTCGTTGCCGGGGTCATACTTGCTCCAGACAAAAGGTGTCCCGTCTTTCATTTCAAACAGCCTGACAACCGACTCTGTAGGCTCATTCTGGCCGAAATTATGATACCCATTTGGACCCCAGCTCTTGTTCATATCCTTCTGATTTCCTTCTGCATTCCGTAGTTGAATACCGAACATCACCTCGTCGTTCCAGGCGTCTTTCTGTAAAAATATGCCGGCAAAATTTTCGGCGTAGGCCATCACCTGTTCTTCAGTCATGTTTGCGGGCGGGTCGTTGGTTACACCAGTGAGTGCATAGTGGCCGTACATACCCTCCATGATTTCTTTTGCCATGTTTTTGGCGTTCCGCAACCGTTCCTCCCGGGAGCCGTGCTGAAAAGAAACCAGCGGATTGGAAGACTCGTACCCGCCGTTTACCAACTCCCCCGCACTCCAGCTCAGCAATTTTGATTTCAGCGCGGCAGCCGCACCCTTGGTGGCACGCCCCTGTTCAATATTTCCTTTCTCGGGAAGCCCCTCAATTGCCTTGTCTAAATCGGCAAGAATAAACGCCAAGGTCTCATCCAGGCTCGATCGCCCGTATACCAAGAAGTCGTCGTTGAGTTCAAATGGCTTATCGACCAAAACGAGACCGCCGAACACCCGCGTCAAATAGGTGTATACGTAGGCCCGGATGAAATAGGCCTCACTCCGCATCCGCTCCAGCTTTGCCCGTTCCGCATCAGTAGAAACAGGTACATTGTCTATGTTCGCAAGCAATACATTCACATTTTTTATATTGGTATATAATGGCCCCCAACGTAGGTATTGGTAGTGCGTGTTACCAAAGTTACCAAAGTTATCCGGACTTAGGGTACCTTTTAGATTTACTGCATTATTGGGGCGGTGCAGATTCAGCATTTCATCTGTGGCTGAAGAAAGGAGATCTTTATTGAGGCTTAACGCCGGATCGGTAGGGCTTTTTCCCGTGGATCCGTCCATCATATCATAGCAATTGCCCAAGTAGGCCTCTACCAATTCCAGATCCTGGAACACCGACTCTTCATTAAATGAATCAACAGCCTGCTGATCTAATACATTCTCGCAAGAAGCGGATACCAGCAGTATTATAAAGAGGGCTAAAAAGCGTTTTGAGTTTTTCATTGTCTTGGGATTTCAATATCACTAAAATGTTATTCTTGCTCCCACTGCCAATGTCCTGATGGCGGGATAAATCAACGGTGATCCGATCTCAGGATCGAAGTTCTTCTGGGCGGCATAGATCAGAAATAGGTTGTTTCCTGACAAGAAGATGCTTGTGTTGGAGATCCCGCTGTTTCCGAAAATCTGCTTGGGGATATCGTAGGTAAGTACTACATTTTTCAGCCGTATATATGCCATATTATCATACCAGTAGGTGCTTCTATTTACGTCAAAGCCCCAGTATTCATCGGATCGATTGAAAGCTCGCGCAACATCGGTATGCCTATTTTCAGTTGTCCAACGGTTATCAAAGTTCCATTGAAAATAGTTACCTGCTTCTCCACGTCGAACGTCAGCAAAGTTTGGCCTGTAATATGTTCCCTGGCCTTGAGCCAGTACCGACAGCGACCAGTTTTTATACCGCAGGTCAACCGATAAGCCCATAAATAATTCAGGAGCATCAGCCCTGTCAAGCAGAATCTGGTCATCACTGTTAATTGTGCCGTCACCGCTTACGTCTTCAAAAATCACGTCTCCCGGTTTGGCACCTGTCCAATGGGGATAGGCTTCCAATGCGGCATCGTCTGCGAAGATGCCTATAGCGTTGTATAAGAGAAGCGCGCCAAACGGATGCCCGGTACGGGTTTGCCAAGGAACCGCACGTGCAGGCTCATCGGTGAAGATTACTTTGTTGCGCGTCCAGCTTACGTTGCCGGATACGTCGAGTCTGAAATGCTCATTGAATTGCTGGTGGTATCCGAGGTCAATCTCGAAGCCTCGGTTTTCCACTTCGGCGATATTCTCATCCGGAAGCTCCAATCCTGTGTAGTCCGGTACGGACGCGTTTCTGGGTGCCAGAATATCGGAACGCTTGTTATAGAAAAACTCCGTGTTTAAATGGAATTTATCCTCCAGAAAATACGAATCGAACCCTAAGTTATAAGTTGTTTGCTTTTCCCAGGTGATGAATGGATTAGCCACACCGGCCTGTCTCACCACAATCTCTATATCCTTCCCGCTGCCCATGGCCACGCCTGTATTAAGATTATATTTGTTCATATACTGAAACGCTGCCCCGGGATCCATTCCCATTTTTCCATAGGTGGCGCGCAGTTTAAAGTAGCTGAAAAATTTGATGTGTTCTTTCCAGAACGGTTCTTCAGAGGCCTGCCAACCCAGTAATACGGCCGGAAAGTTCCCCCAACGGCTCCTGGGAGGAAATTTAAGGGAACCATCACGGCGTAGAAGCAATTCCACCAGATATTTGCTGCGGTAGTTATAGTTCAGCCGTGCGATCCAAGACTGTCGGGCATAAATCTCCATCGTGCCGGAGTTGTCCTTTTCGGTGTCCGAACCTGCATTAATGGTCTGAACAATGTCGGAAATGTAATATCTACGGAAGGCTCCTAGGCTGTTCGCGTTCTGCTTCAACTGCTCATAAGCCCCAAAGAGCGTGAAGGAGTGCATTCCAACGTCCCTGGTATACGTCACGTTCACATTGGCCAGCTGACGGTTGTTTCGCTCAAAATTTTCCTGAAGCTCTGGAGCGCTATAACCGCGCTGGGTGGGCACCAAATCCATGGTTGTAATAAAGCCGTTTTCATCGCGCTGCGCGGAATCCCAGTCCGGAAAATAAAGTGTCCACGGCTTCCTGAAGATCTTTTGGTAGCGATTATATAAGTCATACGAGAACATCCCGTTCAAAGTCAACCCTTTGAGTATGGGTGGTGCAATCGTCAGCCGAAAGGTAGCTTCATTTTTATATTCCTTATTGTCGTTATAGCCGCCCTCCAACGTAGACGTCACGACGGGATTGTCTCCATACTCAATATCCGGACCCGGCTCCCCGGTGGGCCAGAATGACCACTGTGTCGGCAGCAGCCGAGTAGACTGGCCATAAATGTCCGGTGCAGGATTGGTCGGATAAAACCTGCTGGGAATATAACCGGCATAGTCTACACTTCCTTTCAACCAATCGGTAATGGGAATATCTAATTTGCCCCGTAAATTATATTGCCGGTACCGGGTGGACTCCTGCTTATAGATAGCCTCTTCATTCCGGTACCCCAAGGATACATAATACTGTACCCCGCTTGCGGTTCCGCCATCTATGGTCAAGTTATGCTTGCTTGAGGTGGTCCAGTCAGCTACCAGGTCATTCATCCAGTTTGTATTCGGATGCTCCCATGGGTCTTCTCCGCTGTAAAACAGCTCAATGTCGCGATCGGAGAAAGTCCGCGGTTGGCCTTCGTAATCCTGGTATTCACTCAGCATGGTAGCATAATCGCCCGCGCTCAACACCTTCGGCAGCATGGTTGGCGTCATAAAGCCTTGATAAACCTGGTAATTCAATCTTGGCTTACCGGATCTTCCCCTTTTCGTTGTCACAAGGATAACGCCATTAGCTGCCTGAGTGCCATAAATTGCTGAAGATGCGTCTTTCAGTACGGAAATACTTTCAATATCTACGGGGTCTACTTCACTTAATACACGGCCAGGCATCCCATCTATCACGACAAGGGGGCCTGTTCCGTCGCCTAGTGTTGTCCTCCCCCGCACCCTTATATTTGCGGAGTTCTGACCAGGCTCCCCTGTCGGCTGCGTTACGGCGGTTCCGGGTAACCGGCCCGAAATGGCATTGGTGACATCTGATGCGGGAATTGACTCAAGCTTCGCGCCGCTGACAGAGGTCACGGCCCCTATTACATTGACACGCTTCTGCGCGCCATAGCCGACCACGACTACTTCGTCAAGCGATGCCAGATCCTCGACAAGGGTGACATTGATCCGCCGCCGGGTACCCACAAGCACCTCCTCCGTCCGGTACCCAACCGAAGAAAAAGCCAACGTTGTTCCCGCAGGTACCGACACGGTGTAGTCGCCTGATGAATTGGTTGCCGTAAGTGCGTCGCCGCCGGTTACCGATACCGCGACACCCGGAATCGGTTTATTGTGCACATCGGTAACCGTACCGATTACCTCTATGTTCTGCGCAAACGCGCTGTCTACTGATATAAAAATCTGTAGAACCAGCACACACCATTTGCATGTCTGTAACGGTTTACTCATGATTAGTGTTTATAATGTTAGTTACCCAAAGAACGAGGTAAACCCCCATAAACGGAAATTAATTATGCTTATACCTGATTACCTTTGTTTATCTCGCCTCCATCTACCAATCCTGAAATTAACCCGGTATAACCATTAGTAATAACTTATTAGGAATACTCATTTTATTAATAGGCTGAAAGGCTCTATATTTACTCGACCACATTATAGCTTTAATCAGAACAATGAACGGTTACCATAACAGAAGAGGTTTTCTTAAAAAGAGCGCTGTTGCCGCCTTGGCAAGCCTCGTAGGCACCAAGGTCATGTTTGCCGAAAACATACCGGCCCATGTTACGCCACTCGGACTACTGGACGATCCGATGGCTGATAAAGATCCGGGAATGACAGTGTTGAGCAGTAGACCCTTGAATGTTGAAACTCCTGCGCATCTCCTTGATGACGTTGTAACGCCGGTAACCAGAATGTTTGTCCGCAACAACGGATTATCGCCCACCGGAGAATCTATAGATGTGTCCCAATGGACGCTAACCATCAATGGAGAATCGGTACGGCAAAGCCGCATATTTACCATCGCTGAACTTAAGCAATTGTTCAAGACATATACCTATCAACTGGTATTGGAATGCGGGGGTAACGGAAGAGCCGGTTATTACCCGCCTGCTTCGGGCAACCAATGGACCGAGGGTGGGGTGCATTGTGCTGAGTGGACCGGCGTCCGCCTGAAAGACATCCTGGCTGAAGTGGGCCTGAAAGATGATGCTGTTTATATAGGTTATTACGGTAGCGACATACACCTTAGCCAGGATCCCGGCAAAGTGGTCATTTCAAGGGGTGTGCCTATGCGAAAGGCCTTGGAAAACGAAACGTTGGTTGCCTGGGCGGTGAACGGACAGGATATTCCGCTGGTACATGGGTTTCCGCTCCGGTTGGTAATCGGAGGGTGGCCCGCATCGGTATCTGGAAAATGGATACATACCATTTCGGTACGCAATACTGTTCACGATGGGCCTAAAATGGGACCGACCAGCTATCGCATACCAATCGTACCTGTTCAGCCGGGCGACGAAATAGAGGAAGTAAGCGAAAACTTCCGCATTATCGAATCAATGCCTGTGAAGTCATTGATTACTTATCCAAAATCAGGAGCCGTTATTTCGTCCACAAAAACGCTGGCGGTTCGGGGACATGCCTGGGCAGGCGACTTGCGCGTAAAGGAGGTTGCCGTGTCCATTGATTATGGCGCCAGTTGGCAGAAAGCTGATCTAAAACCACCTAAGAATCGGCTGGCTTGGCAGCAGTGGTCAACTGAAATTGAGTTTCCTGAACGTGGATATTACGAAGTTTGGGTGCGGGCCACGGACAGTGAAGGAATCACGCAACCCATGGTAATGCCGCAGTGGAATCCAGGTGGTTACATCAATAATTCCTGCCACCGAATTGCTGTGAAAATTGAATCGTGATACATGAAAATACTCAAAATCAGTCTTTCTGCTGCATCATGCCTGATGGTATCCACCGGGCTTACCTTTGTTTCAGGCATTTCGGAAACGAAAATGCCTGCCGCCGTTGACATGGTGGACAGCTTAAAGTATGATCCCTACTCCGGACTGGTCGTCGACACGAACCTTGCATTCGTTTTGGCGAACTGTTCATCCTGCCATTCTACCGAGCTAATCCGAAATAATCGGTTTACCCGGGACGGGTGGCTGGCCAAAATACGCTGGATGCAAAAGGAACAGAATTTATGGGACTTAGGCGAATCTGAAAAAATCATCCTGGATTACCTCGAAAAATACTATTCACCGTCAACAATGGGCGCACGCGCCCGGTTAAGGCGGGAACCCCTCACCGATATACACTGGTACCAATTATAAACACTTAACTCATGTCAAACGAATCTTTCCAATCTGTACCTATCCGAACAGAAAAGCGTGTTTGCGAAATCGCTTGGTTCGATGATCTTTGCGGAGGCGACACGGCCTTCCTTGGTACTGTTGACCCCGCAAGACGCAGTAATTACGCTCATTGTGCTGATATTATTAAGACGGCTGACCGCATGGGCTTTCAAAATATCCTGCTTCCCACATCCTATATCACCGGCCAGGAAGTGCTTCCGTTTGCAGGAGCTATGGCTCCTCAAGTGAAAAGCATCAATATGCTCACCGCAATCCGGACCGGCGAAATCCACCCCCCGATGCTGGCCCGGCATATCTCCACCCTTGACCACATACTTGAAGGACGGCTGACCATTAACATCATCAATTCCAACCTTCCCGGTCTGCAGGAAGCGCCGGAATTGCGATATAAACGCTGTGAAGAGGTGATTGAAATTTTGAAACAGGCCTGGACGCAGGATGAAATTGACTTTAAGGGCGATATCTATGAGTATAAAATGCCTGCAGATCCAGTAAAACCCTACCAGCAGAATGGCGGGCCGTTGCTGTATTTCGGCGGGATTTCCCCAGGTTCAATGGATGTTTGCGCAAAGCATTGCGATGTGTTTCTGATGTGGCCGGAGCCAGAGGCGCGCATTTATGCGACCATGCAGGAAATGAGCGCGCGTGCTGCAGCATACGGCCGCAAAATCGACTTTGGTTTACGGGTTCATGTCATCGTGCGTGAAACGGAAAAGGAGGCCCGACAATACACCAAGACGCTGATGTCGAAGTTTGATGCGGAGCTGGGAGAACGACTGAAACACCGCGCGCAGGATTCGAGATCTGCCGGAGTGCTCCGGCAAGACGAACTGCGGCAGCAGGCTGATGACGAAGATTTTATAGAACCTATGCTATGGACGGGTATTGGACGGGCCCGCTCCGGTTGCGGAGCGGCACTGGTAGGTACTCCTGATCAGATTATCGAAAAGCTGAACCGCTATATGGACATGGGAATAAGGGCCTTTATTCTTTCTGGGTATCCGCTCATAGAGGAATGCGAGCTATTCGGAAAATTGGTCCTGCCCCGGTTTCCGACCATCAAATTGTCAGTCGAGCAAGGGCGCACGCCGTCAGACATGCCTGTAACTCCATTGACGACGGGACAATTAACCGTCTGAAGATCATAAACCGATAAACTTGCTTTTTATGGATGTTTCGAAAAAGATTGTGCTGATCACAGGTGCGTCGCGGGGGATTGGTAAACGGTTGGCTCTTGATCTGGCAGCAGAGGGCGCATACCTTGGATTGGTTGCCCGCAGCGCAGATGGACTTGACGAAGTTAAAACGGCGGCTGAGAGAAACGGGGCGAAAGCGCTTACGTTCACAGGAAGCGTGTCAAACGAACAACTGGCAGAGGAAGCGGTTGCCTCTATGCTGGCTGCATTCGGCCGGATAGATTACCTGGTCAACAATGCTGGATATGGTGTATTCGGTCCTACCGAAAGTTACAGTGAGCAGACCTGGTCTGATCTATACGACACCAATGTAAAAGGCACTTTCCTATTCTGCAAGGCAGTGCTGGCACCAATGAAAGCAGCTGGCAGAGGGCACATAATCAATATCGCATCTGACGTTGCCAAACGGGTCTTTGATGGCGGAGCCCTATATTGTTCATCTAAGTTTGCTCAAGACGCGTTTTCTGCTGCCCTGCGTAAGGAGGTACGGCGGAACGGCATCAAGGTGTCCGTGGTTTATTCCGGATTGGTCGATACGGATTTCCATCCCGACCCACACACGCTGGAAAAACAGGAATGGTTATCCGAGGAAAACATGTCGGCCAGCATCCGATTTGTGATGAGCCAGCCAGCCCATGTTGTAATTGACGAACTGATGATTCACCCGCTTTCACAAGAATACTAAGCATATTTCATGATCCGCAGCCAAAGTACTATAGACCTTGTGGTCGTCGCTCTCCTCTTGCTTTTCCTGGTCGTAGCTAGTATGTATTCGAGCTTTCGAAAGAAAGATTCAGAGGAATACTTTATGGCTGGACGATCCTTGAAATGGTACTCGGTAGCAGGGTCTATTTTCGGTACCAACATCCATGCGCAGCAAATTATCGGGATGATGGGCGTAGGATACTCGATCGGCTTTGCCCAGAGTCATTATGAGTTTCTGGCAGTAGCCGCAATCCTAATTCTGGTGTATGTATTTATTCCTGTATACCGAAAGGGCAATTTTTTTACACTGTCCCAATTTCTGGAGAACCGATTCAACACTGGCTCCCGGTTAGTGTATACTATCCTGATGCTGGCATTTATCATGATCCAACTGATCGCCGGCTTTTACATTGGCAGCCGAACTCTCGGAATCCTCTTTGAGGGCACGATCGTTGAACCGAACTATCTGCAAGGAATCTTAATCATTGCCGGCGCTACCATTGTGTTCACGGTTTTTGGTGGTATGACCTCAGTGGTAATTGCAGATAACATTTTGACGGTCATTATGGTCTTGGCTGTCCTAGTTATCGGGACGTTGACTTTTATGCAGCCGGAAATCGGAGGGTTCGCTGGCCTGATCGAGCTTGACCAAGCCCGAGCAAACAAGATGCACCTCTACCTGCCTTCTAATCACCCGGACTTGCCTTGGACGGGAATCTTCACAGGTTTGGTGATTCTGCATTTTTTTTATTGGACCACAAATCAATATCAGGTGCAGCGTGTACTAGCGGCTGAAACAGAGCGCGATGCCAAACTAGGGTCAATTGTAGCGGGCATGCTTAAATTCCTGATACCCTTTTTTTCTATCGGTGCCGGGACAGCCGCCTACTACCTGTTTAGTACACGTTTTGGGGAAAACGTGGTAAAACCCGATGACACCTTTATTACCTTGCTGGAAACCGTCGTACCGGCCGGCTATGGGCTAAGTGGATTGATTTTAGCTGGGCTGATCTGTGCCATATTTTCAGCCATCTATTCCATGATGAACTCGGTCTCTACTATGCTGGCCTATGATATTTATCGCAAATATATCAATCAGCATGCATCCGACCGGCGGACGGTCAGATTCGGGCAATTTGGCATCGTTGTAATGTGTGCCGTCGCCACTGCTCTCGCTTATGTAACGTTTGACCCAAATTCATCCGATAACTTTTTCCTGATTCTAGCGAATCAGGCTTCTTATATCAAACCGGGACTTGTCGTTGTATTCTTTTGGGGGATCTTATGGCGAAAAACACATCCGATTGCTGCTCTGACTGTCCTTATCAGCTCACCGTTCATTGGGGTGGCCCTGGACGTTTTATACAATCAAGTCCTCGCAGACATCGAGGTAATAGCTAATCTGTTCGGCACGCATTTTAATTTTCTACACCGCGTATTCATGATTTTTTTGGTGGGATCTGTTTTGTTAGTGGTGCTTAGCAATTACATGAATCGCACCCGGGGTACCGTCACTACCAATGAGCTTTCTGTTTCTTTTTCCGGTACAAGAAATGCTATTTTGAGGGCCGCAATGATCCATATTCCGATAATTGCTTTGGTCTTGCTCAACATCCTCACGGCAGAGATTGCTGCATATCCGGCTGCTTTGCTAACATTCGGATTGCTCATATGGTATATGAAAAGGGAGAACGCTGGTCTTCCTTTCTATAAATCTGATATTTTTTACGCCGGGGTACTCACCGGTGCATTGGTGTGGATTTTATATTTCTTCGCATGATTACAATTATCGCAGGAACAAATCGCTCAAATTCGAAGTCTAGGATGGTTACGGAGTTTTATAAAGACAAACTCGATGCCATAGGGATTTGCAGCCAGATAATTGACCTATGCGATCTTCCTGACAACTTTATTGTATCTGCGCTCTATCAGAATTCAGGAAAGGACGGAAGATTCAATAAAATCCGGCAAGAGGTGGAACGGGCCGAAAAATATATCTTTGTATTACCTGAATATAATAATTCGGTCCCAGGTGTGTTCAAAGCCTTTATTGATGGACTCAGCTACCCCAACGCGCTTTTAAATAAAAAATGTGCGCTGGTTGGCATATCTGACGGTGTATCAGGCAACGCTTTGGGGCTGAGTCACATCACAGATATTTTCAATTATCTTGGCATGCATGTCCTCCCTCAGAAGGTTCGTATTCCATATATGAAAAAGAATTTTATTGAAGGAGTCGTAACGGACGAACTCATCAACAAACTTATCCTCGACCAAATTCAGCGGCTAGTGTCATTTTAATATATGACCGCCGTGCTGAATGCTTTGATTCTGAAATTTAACAAATCATTAACAATTGGCCTGTAAACCTTTGTGTGGCTTTACCGTCTATATAGCAGTTAACAGAAAATTGTCTTTTCATAATTAGGTTTATAATTGGTTAGTTAGAAAGCCCCGATTCTCCCCGTTTCGGGGCTTTTCTTGTGTCGCCACCTACGGTGTTCAATGAACCGACTTTTCCGTACTTTTGATGTATGAAACACGCTGTTATTATATCCCTATTGCTTTGGGGCGTTCTTGGGAACGTGATGCGAGGCTACGGCCAGGAAAAATATACGACGTTTAACCATGTGGCGTTATCCGTGCATGATCTGGAGAAAAGTGCCCGCTTTTATCAGGAGGTACTACTGCTGGATACGATTCCTGAACCATTCAAGATCGGTAAACATAAGTGGTTCGAGATCGGTCCGGGTTTGTCGCTGCACCTGGTCAGGGACGCTGAGGAAGTCAAGGAGCACAGCAGAAGTACACATATGTGCTTCAGTGTGCGGTCTGTTGATGATTTCATCATTCGGCTCAAAAATTTGGGCATCGATTATTATAACGTGCGGAATGAGCGTGGTAAAGTGAACGTGCGTGTGGATGGTGTCAAGCAACTTTACATCAAGGATCCGGATGGGTACTGGATAGAGGTCAATGACGAACAGGGACCGCGGTAAGTCTTTAGTGCTGCTGTCCCTGCAGCAAAGTGGCAGCTTCTAGGTTACCTTGTTGAACGGCCAGATCAAGCGCGGTCATCCCGCGTCCTTCCCGCAGGTTAGTGTCAGCGCCGTGTCTCAGCATAACTTTTACCAGCTCATTGCGGCCGAACATTACCGCGAACATCAATGCCGTGCCGCCATTGCCGTGCTGTACGTCAAGATCAGCTCCACGACGGACCAACAACTCCGCGATTTCTGGATATCCCTTGAAACATACGCCCATGAGGGCGGTATTGCCGCCGTAGTCCTGAGCGTTGACATCGGCCCCGGCATCAAGCAACGCCTCAGCGGCCTCTAAGTGACCGTTGTAAGCAGCAATGATCAGGGGTGTATAACCGCGGGCATCCCTTGGATCAATGGTTTGAACCTTAGCCGCGTGCTCCACGATAAATGCTGCGTCTCCTGCGCGGGCTGCTTCGAATAGTTCAGCGCTTAGCGTATGATGTGGTTCCATGAAGATGATCAATAGGGTTTTGCTTCTTTGCCTGCTTCCTCTGCTTGCTTGACCGCCTTGTCGGCATCGCCGGCGGCTCCCTCCGTTTCTTTCATCATCGTTTGTGCCTTCCGGATCCCTTCCTCGACCCTTCGCCCGTAATCGTCGTCGCATGCGTAAAACATCTGGATCATTTTATCCTGTATATGTGAAGGGCATCTGGATAAAGAGTCAACAAGATTGAAGATCAGCTCTTCCCGTTCCCATTCTTCAAAACCGCGATAGGTCTCGCCAGCCTGCTTGAAATTATTCTGACGGTCTATTTTTGCTCTTACCAAGGCAGCGGCATAATAGGGTGTATGGTCTTTCCCGGCTCTTTCAGCCTCTTTTAGACCACCCAATGAAGAGGGCTCGTAGTTTACATGGGGATTGACCCCGTCAACAATGTCCTGATGGTATGCCATCTGCCCGTCACGCTGGTTTGTGGCGACATGTCTGCGCGGCGCATTGATGGGCAACTGCAAATAATTGGTGCCTACGCGGTAGCGCTGTGTATCAGAATAGGAAAATGTCCGCCCTTGGAGCATCTTGTCGTCAGAAAAATCCAAGCCATCTACTAGAACGCCTGTGCCGAACGCTGACTGCTCTACCTCGGCGAAGTAGTTGACGGGGTTTCTGTTCAAGGTCATCCGGCCGACGGGATACCACGGAAACTGGTCTTTTGGCCATATTTTTGTGTCGTCCAAGGGGTCAAAGTCGAGCTCTGGGTGTTCGTCGTCACTCATGATCTGGACACACAGCTCCCACTGCGGGTAATCGCCCCGCTCAATGGCTTCATAAAGATCTTGCGTAGCGTGATTGAAGTTCTTTCCCTGAATTTCCTGGGCTTCTTTGGTAGTCAGGTTTTTGATGCCCTGCAGCGGTTCCCAATGGTATTTTACAAGCACCGCTTCTCCGTCTTTGTTTACCCATTTATACGTATTGACGCCAGACCCTTGCATCTGGCGGTAATTGGCCGGTATACCCCAGGGCGAAAATAGAAATGTAATCATATGCATCGCTTCCGGCGTGTTGCTGATGAAATCAAACTGCCGGACGGGATCCTGCCGATTGGTTACTGGATCTGGCTTGAAGGAGTGGATAAAGTCAGGGAACTTCAAGGCGTCCCGGATAAAGAAGATTTTCAGGTTATTCCCCACAAGATCCCAATTACCGTCATCCGTATACATCTTAACCGCGAATCCGCGTGGGTCACGAAGTGTCTCAGGTGAATGGCCTTCATGGATCACCGTGGAAAAACGGACGAAGAGCGGGGTGACTTTTCCTTTTTCCTGGAAAACTTTTGCCCGCGTATAGCGCGATATCGGTTCGTCTCCTACCGTTCCGTAAGCCTCAAAGATACCGTGCGCGCCGGCACCCCGCGCATGTACCACCCGCTCGGGTACGCGCTCCCGGTCAAAATGCGACATCTTCTCTAAAAAATGGTAGTTTTCCAATGTGGCCGGTCCCCTATTGCCCACCGTCCTGAGACTCTGGTTGTCATAAACGGGGTGTCCCTGGCGGGTGGTCAGGATATCTGATGTTTCCTGGCCGGTGCTCCGCATCGTGGATTGCTTCGCGTCTGCATTTTCGTTTGACTTAGCGTTGGGACGAGTGTTCTGCTCCATGGCGTTTTCCAATTAATCGGTTATGATTTACCGAGCCTGTGGCCCGATGTTCCCTATAGGAGTGTAACAGCTTACAAAACCAATTGTTTCAATGACGGTTCAAAGTCGCATTTGCCCCTCTACATTGTCACTTTCACCCGTTTGCGCGGACGCGTGTTCCGTCTATGTTTGTATTGTCAAGTATGGCAAGTTATACAAATTAACCAAAAGATAATCCATTATGGAAAAACGCATTTCAAGTCAGAAAATCAGTCCAAACCTGTGGTTCGATGATCAAGCGGAAGAAGCTGTTCAATTCTATACTTCAGTTTTCAGAGACGCCAGAATAGGACGCGTCACCCGCTACACAAAAGACGGTGTGGAGTACCATCAAAAAAAAGAAGGATCCGTGATGACCATTGAGTTTATCATCGAAGGCCAAGAATTTGTGGCTTTGAACGGAGGACCGCTATTTGAGTTCAACGAATCGGTATCATTTATCGTGAACTGTGAGTCCCAGGAGGAAGTCGATTATTACTGGGAGAGGCTTACCGAAGGCGGTGATGAAAAAGCACAGGTATGCGGCTGGCTCAAGGACAAATTCGGCGTATCATGGCAGGTGGTCCCAACGGTGTTAAATGATATGATCTTGGATCCCGACCCTGAAAAGGTAAGCCGTGTGCTGCAGGTGATGTTCAAGATGAAAAAGCTGGATATCGCTCCGCTAAAAGCGGCTTATGAAGGTCGCTGATCATATAAACGCCTGCCGGAATTCCAAGGGCGATTGTGCAGTTTTTGCCTTGAACAGTTTGCTGAACGACTGGGGATGTTCAAAGCCGAGCTCATAGGCAATCTCGCTGATCGATAAGGTTGTTGTTGATAGTCGTTGCTTTGCCGTTTCGATAAGTTTGTTGTGAATATGCTGCTGGGTGGTCTGGCCGGTTAAAGTTTTCAGCAAACTGCCCAGGTAGTTTGGCGATACATTCAACAAATCGGCAATATACTGGGCGGTGGGCAGGCCGTTGTTGATCTGCTGACCGTTGTTGAAGCAATCGTCCAAAATAGTCTCCAACCGCTCCAGCAATTGATGACTGCTCTTTTTGCGGGTGATGAACTGCCGCTGGTAAAACCGCTCTGCATAGTTGAGCAACAGCTCAATGTGAGATGCGATAATGTGCTGACTGAATTTGTCTAAATTGGACCTGTATTCGTGCCGGATATTCTGCAGAATATCAATCACAATCTGCTCTTCCCTTTCAGACAGAAAGAGCGCTTCATGCACAGCGTACTGAAAGAATTCGTATGTTTTTATTTTCTTGGCCAATGCTGTGCCCCAAAGGAAATCAGGGTGGATAAGCAACAGCCACCCTGTTGGCTCAACGATAACCTCCGGATTGATCTCCAGTCGCAGAAACTGGAGCGGGGAAACAAACGTAAGGACACCGGAATCAAAATCATAGGATTGCTGGCCGTAGTTAAACCGTCCACTGACATTCCGCTTCAAGCCGATAGAATAATAATGCTGGATCCATTTAAGCTCACTGTCATCAACCGGATAGAGGACTTTGCTGTAGTCGATCAGACTGATCAATGGATGCTCCGGCTTTGTGAGCTTGAAAAAAGCATGAAACTCTGAAATCGACCTGAAGTGGAATGCTGTTTTCATGTAATGCTAATTTACGAAGAAATCAGTGGATTTGGTCAACGCCTCGTTTGCACCCAATTCACGTTGCAGCACCTGGATCTTTTGGGTAGCCATTCCAAACGAGTCGGATCCCAGGAATAAGTGCAGGGGAGGTTGTTCCCTTTCCGCTAACTGGATGAATGCAAGGGCTGCCTTTTCCGGGTCTCCGGGCTGATTGCCTTTAATGTCATTGAGGTGTATTGCCTCAGATTTCCTTGCCTCAGTGTACTCAGCAATGGGATGGCCGGGCAGGTTCAAGGAACCCTCATTGAGGAAGTTAGTACGGAAATACCCGGGATAGACCACGGTAGCCGCTACACCGAATTCCTTCACTTCAGCCCCTAACGACTCGGTAAAACCGGCCACCGCGAACTTCGTGGCGCAATAGATGCCGCATCCGGGAAATGCACCGCTAAACCCGCCGATGGAGGAAACGTTGATGATGTGTCCTGATCGCTTGCTGCGCAGGTGCGGCATGGCATGGCGGATGACATTCAACGAACCGAACACATTGATGTCAAAATTTTGCCGCGCCTCGCGATCAGTCAGTTCTTCAATTGTACCTAACTGCCCGTAGCCGGCATTGTTTACGATGACGTCCAGCCTGCCGAAAGTGTCCAGGGCCTGGCTGACAGCACCAGAAACACTGGCTTCATCAAGCAGATCAACCTGCAATGGCAGGAATGCCGCGGATGCTTCACCGGCTTCTCTGCGCAGTTCAGCAAGGTTTCTGGAAGTGGCGGCCACCCTGTAGCCTTCCTTGAGTAATCGCTTTACCAAGAAGAGTCCCAATCCTTTTGATGCTCCGGTAACGAACCATACTTTTTTTGTGTCCATTGTTTTTTATTTTTAAATTGTTAACGACTAATGCAAAATTGCGCGTTACCTGCTGGAGGCACGTAGCCGATTCAACGCTTCTTGTAGCCAAAAAATGATGTTATGCAACCGATCGAGTCGTTCCCTGATTACTATAGGCAGAACCGTCACCTGCCCATCCGCTTGATTGCCCCGGGATTCGGTCACCTTCCGCCCGACGTGATCAAGAGCTATGGGCTGACGCACCGGAAAACGTATTACTTTTTCGTCTTTATGCTGAATGGCGTCACGACACACCATGTTGACTTGGAGCAATTTGATGTCAGCAGCAATGAATTGCTCTTCATCCTTCCCCATCAGATCCATGGCCTTCCGGTAACCAAGCAGGGAACCGACTATTATAAATTGGGTTTCGATGAAGAATGTCTAGCCCGTCTGCCGAAACAATACCCTTTCCTGATCAATCCACTGAACAGGCAGAAAATCCGGTTTGCACAACCGGAGGCGGATCGGTTAAAAGCCGTGTTCAGCCTGTTGCGCGACCTGTTGGCGACTATGGATGCCGACGCGGACCTTATCCTGGCACACCTTAACAGTCTGCTGACAGAGATCAATGCGGCTTACTTCTGCGCCGGAAACAATCCGGCGGACGGAAGGCTATCTAAATACATCCTGTTCAAACGTTTCGTGGAAGAGAACCTGACTGAACAGCCGACCGTGAGCGATATTGCCAAATACCTCTCGCTCAACAGCAATAGCTTATATAACATTGTAAGGCACTACTCCGGTCTTTCGCCGAAGGGGTTTATTATCAACCGCCTTATCCTGGAAGCGAAACGCCGCCTTTGCTATGCGGAAAGCGCTTCCGTCAAGGAGTTGGCCTACCAGCTTGGTTTTAATGATCCGGAATACTTTTCCCGTCTGTTTAAAAAGGTGACCGGAAAAACGATACCGTCCTTTGTCCAGGATTTGTCAGGCAAGTAATACGTTTTGTCCGGCTTTGCTTCCATCGTTCTGGAGATCTTTGCTCCAAAACAATAACTACGAACGATGAAGAGAAAACTTGGAAACAACGGTCCTGTGGTATCAGCGATCGGTTTAGGATGCATGGGCATGTCAGGCGTCTATGGGGAAAGCAATGACGCGACTTCCATCGCGACAATTGAGCGTGCGCTGGAGTTGGGTCACGATTTTTTGGACACAGCCGATTACTACCGCATGGGCCACAACGAAGGGCTGATCGGGAAGGCTATTAAAGGAAAACGGGACAAAGCGTTCCTTTCTGTTAAAACAGGTCAGCTGATGGTGCCCGGCCCAAACGGATCTTTCCGCCCCGGCCCGGTGTGCGGCCGTCCGGATTACCTCCGCAATGCCGTCCTCTATAGCCTGCACCGGCTCGAAACTGACTACATTGACCTGTATACTCTGGGACGGGTGGATCCCAATGTGCCTATTGAGGAAACAGTGGGTGCGCTGGCTGAGCTCGTTCAAAGTGGCGTGGTCCGCTACATCGGTCTTTCTGAAGCCGCGGCTGCAACGATCCGCAGAGCTGCTGCCGTACATCCCATCACGGCCTTGCAGATTGAATATTCGCTCTGGAGCAGGGACATCGAGACTGAAGTCCTGCCGACAGTCCGGGAGCTGGGTATCGGCTTGGTCGCGTACTCGCCGCTAAGCCGCGGCTTTCTGGGTGGCCAGATCAGAAGCCCCGAAGACCTTCAGGACAACCGGGTGCATATGCCGCGCTTTCAGGGGGAGAACTTTTATAAGAACTTGGAGCTGGTGGAAAAGATCAAAGCACTTGCCAAAGCGAAGGGTTGCTCCCCGGCTCAGCTGGCAATTGCGTGGGTGTTGGCCCAAGGTGAAAATATCATTACAATCCCCGGTTCAAAGTCAATCAAACACTTGGAAGAAAACATGGCCGCCGAAAAGGTGCAACTCACCGCTGAAGACTTGCAGAGCATCGAAGCGATCATGCCTACCGGTGTGGTCTCCGGCACACGCTATCCTGAGCAGTTCATGAAGGACCTGGGACGATAAGTGGGATTAACGTTCATGACCGTGGTATAGGTACAGGGCGCCATAAGTCCAGTTGGGTCCTTTCAGCCCCGGATAGTTAAACCGATCCATCATAAGGGCGACGTAGCGGACAGGATATCCCTCCGGCAGCTCGATCACATTTGGCCAGACACGGGTTCCGGAAGTATCGTCCCAGGGCGGAAGATCCATTTGGAGTGTACCAGCCTCCTCAAGGTCAGGATAGGTATATATGAAGATTTTCCGCTCCTGGCTTCCGGAAAAACAGTAGCGCTTCCCGCCGATGCGTTGGATAGAAGTCCCTGTGGAATTGTGGTTTACCGGTCCCGCGATACGCCGGTAGCCGTTGTTCCAAGTGTCCGATTCCAGCATGATGGCTTTGTAACCATCACTGTTTTCACAGGTCAGCATCCGCCATTTTTTGGCTTCGGCATCATAAATGATGTGCGGGTCTTCGATGTCACCAACCAATCCGAATGGTGCGGCCCGCATGATTGAAAAACCGAAGCGGGGGTCTTTTTCGCTCTCTACGGCGAGCAGCTGTTTCCGCTCACCGACAGTGGCGTAGGCACTGAACCCTGTCGTAATGCCCCGCCAGACGCTATCATTCCGGTCAAAGAAGATATGGGAAGCCACTTCGTTGCGGAGTATGCCGTCCTGCCGCTCAAAGAGCACGACGCCCTCAAACCGGAGGTCAAACACGGTCGGATCCATACTGAATACACCCTGCACATGGTGCGGCAGGGCTCTCCCGCGGATGGTCATGGTATACCATAGACGCCCCTGGTCCAGTAATGGTGTCCCGTCCTCATAAGTGATGGCACGGATATCTGCCAAACCCATGCCGCTGCTGAGCACAGAAGTGACCTCACCGATCAGGGCTGCTCCGCGTTGAAGGCGTACATAAAAACTGGATTGAAACGTATGGAGGTAGCTTTTCTTCCGCAGGTCGATGTGATGGCTAAAGTCTGATTGTCCAATGGGCAGTGGGAGCCCGGCATTTTGGATATACAGTGTCAGCCCGCTGCCCAGCATCTGGAGCCGTAGCTTTCCCGCCAGCGCAGGCTTTGTTTCATGCTCAACAGCAATGGAACTGTCTACTACTACCTCGCCGCCTCGTATCAGCTTTTGGCGGACGTCCGTAATACTGTGTGCCTGATATCCTACGGTCACGATATACCGCTCTGCGTTTGCGGCATCTGAAAACTGGAACCCGATTTCACCCTGCCCTTCAAGGGAATCCACATCAACGGTATATAAAGCGAAGGGATTGAAGCCACCAAACCAGACGGCTGTTTCCGTTTCCCGCCCGGATTGCACGGTGAGTCCCTGCCGACTGGCGTGTACCTGAGCGGGTACGCTCCTGTAGTGCTTGATGGGATGCATAGCGACCATCCCGATGATGGCTTCTGGTTTTAAAGCGGCGAGTGGAATGACATGGCTGTTATCAAAGATGAAGCGACGCGCCGCTTGCCTTGTAAAATTAATCTGATCAGGAGCGGGCTGACCGCTAACCGGCACAAAGCCAACTGCTGTCTGCAACAAGAAGAGCAGAAAGGTTAATTTAGGAATATTCATAGCACCCCAAAGGTAGGGTTTTATCGTGACTACGCCAGGCCGATCTCCTTTGTGAGGTATACATCCTGGACGGCGTGAAGAAGCTCAACGCCTTTTGTAAACGTTCGCTGAAATGCACGGCGGCCAAGAATTAACCCCATCCCACCGGCCCGTTTATTGATAACGGCGGTCTTGATGGATTCGACCAGATCTGATTCGCCCTTTGACTCTCCTCCGGAGTTTATTAGGCCCGCCCTGCCCATATAGCAATTGAGCACCTGGTACCGGCACATGTCGATCGGGTGATCCGAGGTCATTTCGCTGTACATCTTTGGATGGCTCTTCGAAAAATGCAAAGCCGTGAAACCGCCGTTGACCTCCGGCATTTTCTGTTTGATGATATCGGCCTGGATCGTCACGCCTAAATGATTAGCCTGGCCGGTGATGTCAGCGGCCACCTCATAATTGACACCGTCTTTTTTGAATCCGCTGTTGCGGGTATAGCACCACAAGATGCAAGCCATACCAAGGTCGTGGGCACGTTCAAACGCCTCAGCCACCTCAACGATCTGACGGCTGGAGTGCTCGGAACCGAAATAAATTGTAGCTCCCACCGCGGCGGCTCCGAGATTCCATGCATCCCTGACGCTGCCAAACATAATCTGGTCGTGCTTGGTAGGATAAGTAAGGAGTTCGTTGTGGTTGAGTTTAACGATGAAGGGGATTTTATGGGCGTACTTCCGCGACATCATGGCGAGATTACCGAATGTAGTGGCGACGGCATTGCAACCACCTTCAACGGCAAGCCGGACAATGTTTTCAGGATCGAAATACATGGGGTTGGGGGCAAAAGAAGCCCCTGCGGTATGCTCGATACCCTGATCAACAGGAAGAATGGAAAGATAACCCGTTCCCGATAACCTACCGTGACTGAACAGTGCACTCAGATTCCGCAGGACCTGCGGATTCCGGTTACTCAAAGCAAATACTTCATCGATGAAGTCTGGTGAAGGAATGTGTAAAAGTTCCTTATCAATCGTTTTGCTTTGAAAGCTCAAAAGGCTTTCTGCTTCATCTCCGAGTACGCGTTGCAGTTCATGATACTCCATAACATCTTGGTTTTTCATGAATAACACCCGGGGCAGCATTCGGTTCAAGCAATTCACAAATAGTCATGGATTCATCCTGTCAGGGGTCAATTCCGGAAGATAAGCGCGCCAAAGGAGGAGCTTCGCCTTAAGCGTATCAACCAGACCCGGGTGCGACCCGGCCAGGTTTTTTGTTTCATACCGATCGTGCTCCATATCGTATAATTCAGCGTTGTTCTTCTGGTAGTCAATCAATAGTTTCCATTTGCCCGACCGGACAGCCAGATTAGGGCTCCGGTCCCTGCCCTTAGGGTAATTGAATGCATAATCATTCCGCCCGTATTCCCAATACATGTCTTTGGTTCGGGCCGAAGGAGTGCCCGTCCATACCGCTGTCCGGTCCTCGCCGTCTCCTTTGTAGTTAGCAGGTAACTTGGCAGATGCGATACACGCCAACGTCGGGAACAGATCAGTGGAATTCAGCACGGATATACTGTCTGTTACGCCGGCGGGTACACGTGCGGGCCAACGGACGATGAATGGCATGCGGATACCTCCTTCGTATAGTGAAAGTTTAGTGCCGCGCAACCCACCTGCGCGGCTGCCTCTGAAGCTGGGCAATGGGCCGTTGTCACTGGTAAAAATCACGATCGTGTTTTCAGCAACACCCAGCTTTTCCAAACCGTCCAGCAGCCGTCCCATTTGTTTGTCAAATTCAGTGAGCACAAGCTTGAAAGCCGCTTCCTCATTCGGATCCATAGGAAATTTTCCGGACTGCCGTCTGTTTTCCTCCGGCACCCAGGGCGTATGCATATCGTCCGGCCATAGGTTAATGAAGCATGGGTTTCCACGATGCCGGCTCAGGAAATCCAGCGTTTTATCGACAAAATAAGCAGTTCTATCCCACCGTTTTACACTATCTTCGTCGGACCAAATCCAGTCTGTGGCGGTCAGCGCCGGATCAGGCTCAGGGCTTTCGTAGGTGCTGGCATGCTCATCAAAACCGTAGTGCCTGAATGCGGGCGCATTCTTGATATCGCGTCCGCCGCCCATGTGCCATTTACCGAAATGAGCGGTGGCGTAACCGGCTTCCTTCAGCACTTTGGCAATGGAAGGTGCGTGTATGTTCAGGTAGTTTGCCTGCTCAGCTCTGCCGTTGCTTCTCCGGTCATTCAGGAATGTAGTGAAATTCCATTCAGCAGGGAACATGCCCGTCAGGATGCTTGTGCGGGACGGGCTACAGATGGGCGATGCACTGTAGTATTGTGTATACTTGGTTCCCTCCGCGGCAAGGCGGTCCAGATGGGGCGTAGGCACGAATGTGCCGCCAAAGGCACCAATGTCGCTGAAACCCATATCATCCGTAAGGATTACGATGATGTTCGGCTGTTCCTGGCCATAGGATATTACGTTCTGGGTCATAAGGCCCAATAAGCATATTAGTTTTAAGAGGAATTTCATGAGTTTTCTGTTTTCCATTATCTGTTACTGCGCGCCGTGCATGTTGATTGTCTTTCCTTGATTTTCCTTAACGTGATTGAACCGGGCTCCCCCGATCTTCAGCACCACTGCGTTAGGCCATTGATTATTCGTATAAAAGCGCTGGCCGTTTACCGCACTGATGGCCAAACCTAATTCGCTGGGTGATACACGCAGGCTTGCATCAAACCCTTCCCGGTATTCCACCAGTTCGCTTTTGTAGCCGAGTACCTCCACGGTGGTTTCTGCGCCGCCGGTAATCATCGGCAGAAGAAACTCCTGCCGCTCGCCATAGGCCCAATCGGCGGGACTTTCCCGGGTAATAAATGCGTAAATGTACTTATCGTCATTTGACTGTGTAAACCAGATGTTTTTGTGACGGACGCGGGGCAACGGTTTGACTGCATAGACGGTATCGCGGTTGACGAAGTTCCACAGGGCTATCTCACGCAGTAGGTTTTCTTGCTCGACAGGTATGTTTCCGCTTGGGTCTGGCCCTACGTTCAGCAGAAAGTTGCCTCCCTTGGCGCGGATCTCAATGAACATGTTAATTATTTCGGTTCCAGATTTATGGGGATCATTGGTGGGTTTGTACTGCCAGTCAGTGCCCATGGTATAACAGGCTTCCCACGGCCGGGGCAGGGGCTGGTCCGGTATATGCTGCTCCGGTGTTTTCATCAGGTCCCTGGTAATGATCAGGTCCGGATTGATTGACCAGGCGTACTCTCGCAGACCGTCTCCCGGTCCGTCAAAAAACATGATGTCTATGTTCCCGTACTGGGTAAGCAATTCCTTGATCTGCGCCTTGTCATGCGCCATCAATTCAGTATTGTGCTGAGGGAAATGCATGGGGTGTTGCAACCTTCCGATGGGCAGACCCTGTTGATGCAGGAAAGTAAAGTCCTCGGGCGAAAAATAGAGCCCGATGGCGATTCCCTCCTTGCGGAAGGCGTCAATAAGCTCTCCCGTCACATCTCTGCCGAAGGGCGTGTTCATGACGTTGAACGCTGTGGTCCGGGTATCAAACATACAGAAGCCAGAATGGTGCTTAGCCGTAAAGACGACGTATTTCATTCCAGCCAACCGGGCAAGTTTAGCCCAGGTCTGCGGATTGAACTCCGTTGAGTTGAAAAACCCCGGAAGTTCACCAATATACCGGTTGACATAGTCATCAGATGCTCCGGCCAGTGTGTGGCTGATGACGGCACCCAGCGAAACGTCTACATTCCAGTGAATGAACATGCCGAAAGCGAGATCCTGGAACCACTGCACGCGCTCAGGCTTGTTGGTGCTTTGCTGGGCGCGCAAGGGTGAGACCGCAGTAAATACAAGACAAGGAAGTGCAAGAAACAGCAAGATGGCCCTGAGCCGCTCCAGCTTTCCTTTGCGCTTAACGACGTTCTTATAGTCCCACTGAATGGTTCTTGATTTTTGCAGCCACCGTTCCAGCTCCCCGGCATCAATCTGGCTGGCTGCTGTGTAAAGAATAGAAGCGTCCTTGAACTTTCCGGTGCCGGGCTTTAGCCGCTCCTCCCCGAAACTGGCGCCGCTCCAAAAGAACAGCCGCACACCATCTTTCAGCTTGCTATATCCGACAATGGGATTTCCGTCCAGAAACCAAACGGGGTGCCGGTGCCAGATTTTGGACGTTGCGCCGGGAAGTTGCTGGTCAATGGCCCGAGCCAGCGTTCGGCAGATGTCAGCATTCCCGGGCGTTTGGGTGTCATTGTATGCTTCGATATCCTCATGCATATCTATGGATTGTGTTTTCAGTCTTATTGGTTTGATCAACTAAAATACGAACATTTTTGCTTCCGCGTGTTATTTTATACATGAGACTGTTATCACATCTATTTATTCTGTTGTTTTTACCGGCTGTTTTCTCGTGCCGGGACCGGGCCAACGACGCGCAGGCCAAAGCTGAACGGCGGCAGGCAGATTCTTTGGAACGGGTCAGGAAAGCTGAGGAAGCTGAGCGGAATCGCCGCCTGAGTGCTGATGATATCCGCCTGACGAAAGATTTTGCGTTTAATGAGTATACGTTGGAGGATGAGTATCCATATAAAGATACCATCCGCGTATTCCAATGGCATAAAGTGAAGGAAAAGCTCGCTTACATAGAGAACTTTCAACTGGGAAACAAGCGTTACGGCGTGCTGCAGAACTACCGGAACAGAAACGGTGAAGCTCCTGTTGTGGACAACTTTGTACGGAACGTCTATAAACGGGTGTCTGATACCTTAGGTACAGAGCGCTATCAGGCTGTTCCTCTGTATAAGCCGGGCATGAGGGACGCGCCTGTTATCTATGGACGGGACGGTTCACTGGTAGAAGTGTTAAGCAATGATACCGCTGCCCTGCTTAAGGTAGCAGGCATATCATTTGATGGCATCTGGGAAGTGCCGAAAAGATATGTGAAGGTTATTGGAGACACTGCCCGTTTTGATCAGGCTATTGTGGTGGACGTAACAAACCAGAACATTTGCACGCTGGAGCGTTCTGAAAAGGGTTCTTGGCGCATACTGAGCATGAATCCGGCCACATCAGGCACTCACGATCCGCCATATGCAATGGAAACCCCCATCGGCATGTTCGTGCTGCAGGAAAAAAAACCGAAAATGTTTTACCTGAAAGACGGCACCAAAACGATTAAAGGTTATGCACCGCACGCCTGCCGGTTTACCAGGGGTGGATACATCCATGGGGTACCTACCAACCACCCAAAAGCGCCCATTATTGAATATAGCGCTACCTTGGGCACAACGCCCCGCTCCCATATGTGCGTACGCAATGCTAGCTCGCATGCCAAGTTCATTTACGAATGGGCAAAGACCTTACAGTCCTTGATTGTTGTAATCGATTGAGATTCTTGACAATATAATGATCAAATTTTCAGTAACTTTGTGATTCATTCAAAATTAAGTAAAGGAACGTGCGTATGAAGAAGTTGCTATTAGTGGTGACAACACTGGTTTTTGCTGTATTTGCAGGCCTGAGTTTTCACCCATCTTATATCTCAGAAACGGAAACCAAAACGGATAACATTGAAAAAATAGACGCTGAAAACCGGGCACCTAAGGTATCTGAAACCCAATTGATCTATGATAGTTTAAATCTGGACTCCGTTCTCAACTATGATGCCTTTGAGCAGGCGATGATCGGCTACCGGTCCATCCCGGCTAAAAACAAAGATATTCTTACGGTCATTGATTTTTCGCTGCCGTCTACGGAAAAAAGGATGTATGTGCTGGATATGAAAAACAAAAAGTTGCTGTTCCATACATTGGTTTCACATGGCCGGAACAGTGGGGAGAAATTTGCCACGGAATTTTCGAATAAACACGGGTCTTATCAGAGTTCTCTCGGATTTTATATAACCGATGCAACGTATCAGGGAGGCAACGGCTATTCCCTTCGTCTGGAAGGTCTGGAGCCGGGTATCAACGACCAGGCCAAAGCCAGGGCGATTGTCATCCATGGTGCCGACTATTGCAGCGAGGATGTGATCCGCGCGACTGGAAGACTGGGAAGAAGCTACGGGTGCCCAGCCTTGCCAAGAGCGCTGAATAAACCGATCATCAATACCATCAAAGAAGGCTCTCTGCTGTTTATTTATGCTGGTGATGACGCATATACTGCTGATAGCGACGTGTTCAAAAAGTATCAAACAGAACCAACCCGGCGGAGCTAAATAAACAGTTCGCTGGACTGTGCTTTCTTGATGGTCTTATCCAGGTCGATGCCCTTGCCTAACACGCCCTTGAACAGATCACCCGTTTCTTTGACCCGATCGTAAGCATTTTTGATGGTGAAATCACCGATGGAAAGCCCGGGCTTGACTTCATCCCAGGAAAGTGGCATGGATACAGTGGCCCCGGGTTTTGGCCGAAGGGAATACGGCCCTGCAATGGTGGCCCCTGGCCTGTTCTGCAGAAAATCCAGATACATTTTCCCTTTACGCGCGGAGACTTTGCGCTCCAGGGTCGTATAATCACGCAGTTGCTCATGTACGATCTGCACAAGTAGCTTGGCGAACAACTGCGACTGATCATAGGTGTATTTGGCGCCAAGTGGAATATAGATATGAATCCCGGTAGAACCAGAGGTCTTAGGAAAACCGGGGACGCCGATGGCGTCCAGCACGTTCTTGACTTCAAGGGCCGCTTCTATGACTTGGTCAAATGTGTTCTTGTCTGGATCAAGGTCAATGACGCAATAATCCGGGTTGTCCGGGGAATGCACACGGCTAAACCAGGGATTCATCTCGATGCAGCCAAGGGAGGCCATCCATAGCAGTGTAGCCTCATCATCTCCGACCAGGTATTCCTTGTGCTCGCCCTCGCTGGTGACATACGGATAAGTGTTGGAAATCCAGTCCGGCGCCTTGCCCTTTATGTCTTTCTGGTAAAAACTGGGGCCTTTTATCCCGTTTGGGAAGCGGTTGAGGGACATGGGCCGGTCTTTCAGGTAAGGTAATATGTACTCCGCCATCCGGTAATAATAGTTGAACATATCCCGCTTAGTATAACCTTCATCCGGCCAGTATACCTTACTGAGGTTAGTAAATTTAAGCTCCTTGCCTGCAATCTTGCGTACCTGGGTCTCTTCCTGGGGATTTAGCAGGGTACGACGTTCTTTTTTGGAGGGTTTGGTTGCCCCTTTGAGCGGTTTGTGTTCTGCCTCCGCAACGGTGGCTTCTGTATCTACGGCTTCTTCCAGAGTCACCTCTCTCGCTGGCTTATCTTCGCGCAGTCCCTTGAAGGAGGCCTGGCGGAATAATCCTTCACTGGTCACTTCTGCATAATTTACTTCACAAACCAGCTTGGGTTTAAGCCAGGTGGGATTTGCCCCGAGGCGTTGCGGACGGAAACGGGAAGGTTTGTCCACATCCGGCTCAGCGTCAAAGGGAACCTTGTCCGTAATCAACGGCTTAAACCGTGTCATCAGCTCACGCTGCTGCGTATCAGAAAATCCGGTACCGACCTTTCCCACATAGCGTAACTTTTTGCCTTCATATACGCCTAGGATGAGCGCACTGAATACTTTTGACGTTCCCTGGTTACGGGTGAAGCCGGCAATAACCACTTCCTGCCGGCGCTGTACCTTGATCTTCAGCCATTCTTTGGAACGGCGCTCGGCGTGATAGGCACTATCGGCTTTTTTGGCCATAATGCCCTCCAGGCCTACCTGCTCAGCGGCATCGAAAAACTCGATGCCGCGCGCCGCAAAGACCTTGCTCTGGCGGATACGGTCATCATCTGTAGGCAAAACGTCCTGCAACACGGCCTGGCGCTCAACCAACGGAAGGCCCATCAGGTTTTTGCCTTCATACCAAAGGATATCAAAAACGTAATAGACCAGGTTGCCATCAGCCTCGCTGCGCCAGTTCTGGAGGGCCCCGAAATTAGACAAGCCTTGGTCGTTAAGTACGACGATCTCTCCGTCGATTACCGCATTGACCTGCCAATTTTTCAGCAGGTCCACGATTGGATAGTACTTATCAAATGGGATATTATTGCGTGAAATGAGCTTCACACTCTTATCCGTGATTCGGGCAATGGCCCGGTAACCATCCCACTTGACTTCGTATACCCAATCCGGATCGTCAAAGGGTTCGTCGATGAGCGTGGCTTTCATAGGCTTGACATTGGCCGGTGCGGCGGACTTCGGCGCTTTCTTCAGGATGGCAGCGACGTTAAGTTGACTGGGTTTAGTACTTTCAGCCACCTCTCCGACGACATCCTCCTCGGCTCCTCTTGTCGCCTGCACCTTTCTGTTGCTTTCCCATACTTGATCTGTTGTCCGCTCCACTTGCTCAATTGTCTTTCCGGACACAACCGATTTATCTTCTTTTGTGATGTCAGTTTTACTTGCAAAATCGTCCTTGTGTTTGATGAGGAGCCATCCGTTCTCGCCCATACCACTGGTTTTGACCAGCGCATATTCACCCCGGAGTTTCTGGCCGTGCAGACGTATCTTCAGTGAGCCTTTGTGAAGCTGGGCAAGCAAGTGTTTTTCCTGCGCTTTTTTGCCTTTGATCGGTTCCAATGGCTCGTAAGTGCCCTCATCCCAAACGATCACTGTGCCGCCACCGTATTGCCCTTTGGGTATAATACCTTCAAACCTGCGGTAATCCATGGGATGATCTTCAACCATCATAGCCAGTCGCTTGGTCTGCGGATCAGTGGAAGGTCCTTTTGGTACCGCCCAACTTTTGAGTACACCGTCCATCTCTAGCCGGAAATCATAGTGCAGACGCGAAGCATCATGCTTCTGCACCACAAAGGTAAGCTGACCCTTGCTCGGACTTTTGCCCGCTGCTGGCTCGCTGGTCTTTTTGAAGTCTCTTTTTTTCCGATATTGTTCAAGCGCCATAGATCCGCTGCGATTTTAATGTAATGGAAAAACAAGCGATGAATACAAATGTTGGAAGTTTGTGTAATTTGCTACCGGCTTATTCCTGGTCAACACTTGGCAGAATCTGAAAATATTTTAGGCATTTTCTGATTTTGCCAACAAAATGTAACAAAATAGCTGGATTTTTATAAAAAGTAAACTTTTTCCTTATCCGCCTCTTTGATTTTTAGTTCGGAAATCCCATCTTTATATCGCTTAAACGAGAAAAATCGAATTAAAAATTTCCATGTGTGCAGACTTGTTGCGTGAGGCTCCACAGCCATGTGGAGCCCCGCAACTAATTTTATAACAGTCGCTTAATCGTAACTTCATTTTACTTTCGCTTTTTTACGATGGCCGCGATATAACGGCAGCATTGGATCGCTTGATGATGGTCGCTAAACTTTTCATCGTACCTGTAGCGCTGATAGTCTGCATGTCGCTGACGGGAAACCGGGTACCCCCAGATAACCATGCGTTACTGAACCACCGGGTGACCATGCAGGTTCACTCAGCTGAGATCCTGGAAAGCGTAGTGGGTCGGCTTAATACCAGACTTGGCGGACGTATCACCTGGGATACGCGCATGCTGTCTCCTTATAAGGCGAAAGCTGCGACCTATCAGCAAACAGCCGTCAGTGCAATACTGGACGATCAACTATCCGGAAAGCCTATCCGTTATAAGGAAAAAAGAGGAAAAATCTTAATTTATCCAGGCAGCGGGCAGTAACTAGCGGCCGGAACCAATAAGCGACCGCAGTATACTGCATTCCGCTATTTTTTTGCTTACGCAATCGATTGATTAATATAAAAATACTATTTTTGCCGACATGTGTGGAATTGTAGGCTACACCGGCCAAAAAGAAGCTTATCCCATCCTGATTGAAGGACTGAAGAAACTGGAGTATCGCGGCTATGACAGTGCAGGGGTTGCCCTGCACACCGGAAAGGATATCCTGGTGTATAAAAAGCAAGGTAAAGTCTCGGCGTTGGAAGCGTTTGCCGCCGGGCAGCGGGCAGCGGCCACCACGGGCATCGGGCATACCCGTTGGGCAACCCACGGTGAGCCGTCTGACCGCAATGCGCATCCACATTATTCGGCATCGGGTACGATTGCGATGATCCACAATGGTATCATCGAGAACTATGCTCAGCTTAAAAGCGAACTACAGGGCAAAGGTTATACATTCTGCAGCGATACCGATTCAGAAGTACTGCTGAATTTTATTGAGGACATCAAACTGAACAATGTGTGCTCCCTGGAAGAGGCCGTGCGAGTTGCGTTGAAGCGCGTAACGGGAGCCTATGTGATCCTACTCATCGACAAGGATTATCCGGACACCATCATCGCGGCCCGAAAGGGCAGTCCGCTGGTAATCGGCGTGGGCAAGAATGAACACTTTCTTGGTTCAGACGCTTCACCTATGCTTGCACACACTAAGGAAGTGGTGTATATCAATGATTATGAACTGGCCATCGTTCGGCCGGATGAGTTGATCTTGAAAAATTTGGGCAACGAACGCATCACACCGTTTGTACAGAAGCTGGACCTGGAGCTGGCGGCGATCGAAAAGGGTAGCTTTGAGCATTTTATGTTGAAGGAAATCCATGAGCAGCCGCAGACTATCCGTGATTCACTGCGGGGCAGGCTGCAGCCCGAACAGGAAAGCATTATATTGAGCGGCCTGGAGAAAATCCAGGACAAGCTGACGGAAGCCCAACGCATTGTGATCGTGGCCTGTGGCACCAGCTGGCACGCCGGTTTGGTGGGGGAATACCTGATCGAGGAACTGTGCCGTCTGAATGTGGAGGTAGAGTATGCATCGGAATACCGTTATCGCAACCCGATCGTGTCGTCAAAGGATGTGATTGTCGCTATATCGCAAAGCGGGGAAACGGCGGACACCTTAGTAGCACTGGAAAATGCCAAACAACAAGGCGCGACCATCTTTGGTATCGTAAACGTGGTGGGCTCCTCCATCGCACGTCTATCCCACGCCGGCGCTTATACACATGCCGGACCGGAGATCGGTGTAGCAAGCACCAAGGCGTTTACTGCCCAACTTGCAGTCCTTCAACTGTTTGCCCTGAAACTTGCGGAAATACGGGGCACTATCTCCCGCGAGCTCTTTGACACCTTAGTGCGTGAACTGGACGCCGTACCTGCCAAGGTGGAATGGATACTGGAAAACCAAGTCGACAACATCAAAGCCATTGCGCGCCGCTATCAGGATGCACGGGACTTTCTTTACCTAGGGAGAGGCTACAATTTCCCCATTGCGTTGGAAGGAGCTCTAAAACTGAAAGAAATCAGTTATATCCACGCCGAAGGATATCCTGCCGCGGAAATGAAACACGGCCCCATCGCCTTGGTGGATGAGCACCTGCCTGTGGTGTTTGTAGCGACCAAGGATGCCTATCACGAAAAAATCGTGAGTAATATCCAGGAGATCATTGCCCGCAAAGGCAAAGTTGTGGCCGTCGTATCTGAACATGATGAGGCTGTAACAGGCTTGGCTGAAGCAGTAATGGTAGTGCCGCAGGCGCATGAGATCATAGCCCCACTACTTGCCGTCATTCCGCTTCAGCTGTTGGCCTACTATATAGGAGTGGAAAGGAAACTGGATGTGGACAAGCCCCGTAACCTCGCTAAATCCGTAACAGTGGAATAAGGCCGACCCATGCCAGTTATCAACAATAAGCCATTGACTGCGTTGGGATATGGGTTTATCCCTCCTGAATACCTTCCGGAAGGAGAGAATGAATATTATCTCCGCGAAAAGCAGCAATTGGTAAACTATACCTACCGTCCACTCCGGCAAGCCGAAATTGAGGTATTGATCCAAAATGGTAATTATTCGCCCAATTGGGGGGATGTGTGGGTAACCGATCGGTTTCTGCCTGAGCAGGTCGAGCATTCGAAATTTTACGGGCGCGTCCGTATCGGCGACATGGAACCGGTCTATCTGGAATACCGGGACCTGCGCCTTCCCACAGGCATTTATCATAGCATGGTGGTAAGCTGCGACATTGGAGGGCGTACAGCCATTCATAATGTCCGCTACCTGGCACACTTCATTTTGGGCGAGGAAGTGATCCTATTCAACGTAAATGAGATGGAAACCAGCAGCAACGCTAAGTTCGGCAATGGTATCCTCAAAATGGGCGATGCTCCGGCAAGCCTCATTGAACTGGAGCTATGTAACGAAAATGGTGGCCGGGCGGTCCTGCCCTATGACGGGATGCAGGCATCCGATGTTTACCTATGGACGCGCAACCGGCATGACCACGGGCTCCAGGAACGCTTCCGCCAATTCACGTTCAACCGCTCCGATGTGCTGCGCGGTTACTATAGTGTGGTCGGACATCGCACGGTGATCAAAAATTCGCACATTATTAAGGATGTGAAGATCGGCAGCGATGCATATATCAAAGGGGTCAACAAACTCAAGAACCTAACCATCAACTCCATTGCAGAAGCCTATACACAGATCGGTGAAGGTTGTGAGCTGGTCAACGGCATCATTGGACACGGCTGCCGCATCTTCTACGGAGTGAAGGCGGTACGTTTCATCCTTTCCTCTTTTTCCCAACTGAAATACGGAGCACGGCTGATCAACTCCTTCTTGGGTGATAACAGCACCATCTCCTGTTGTGAAGTGCTCAATTCGCTGATATTTCCGGCGCATGAGCAGCACCACAATAACTCATTTCTGTGCGCGTCACTGGTGATGGGCCAAAGCAATATGGCGGCAGGAGCGACAGTTGGATCAAACCATAACTCACGGGGAGCTGATGGAGAGATTATCGCCGGCAGGGGTTTCTGGCCTGGTCTATGCGTGAGTCTCAAGCATAATTCCCGTTTCGCATCCTATACCCTGATCGTGAAGGGTGACTTCCCTCACGAGCTGGATATCCGCATGCCGTTTACCATGGTGAGTCATGATGTGCCGAACGACCGGTTGGTCATACTGCCAGCTTACTGGTTCCTCTATAACATGTATGCGCTGATGCGAAACAATACGAAGTTCATCAGCCGCGATCGGCGTAAGCTCAAAAACCAATTTTTTGAATACGATGTGCTGGCACCGGATACCGTCAATGAAGCCTTTACCGCGCTGCGTGAAATCGAACTGGCGGTGGGCAAAGCATTTTTTCCTGCCGAGAACGATGCGTCATTATGGACGGAACGTGGCCGGACGATTCTGGAAGACCGGACCATAGACCTCAGCCAACAGGAAATTCTTCTGGACGGCGTGGAAAATGCCAAGCGCAAAGTAGTGTTGATTAAAGTACGTGAAGGGTACATGGCATATAAGCGCATGATCGAATACTATGCCGCTACGCAGCTGAAACGCTATTTCGACAGGCATTCATTTGCAGACTTTGAAAAAAATTACATCGCTGCGGACAATATTCCGGAACGCGTACCATTTGAGAACGTAGGAGGCCAGCTTATCCGCAGGCAAGATATGGAAGCACTTTTCGACGACATCCGGAATGGCCGTATCAATGACTGGGATGCTATACATCAGCGATACCATCAGCTCAGTACCGAATACCCAAGTCATAAGTTTGAGCACGCGCTGGCGTCCGTGCTGGAGTTAAAAAGCGTTAGTATCTCACACCTATCTGTGGTTTTCATAGAGGAGCTTATCGGGCAGAGCGTGGCCACTAAGCAATGGGTCTGCAGGGAAATATACAAAACCCGCGCAAAGGACTACCAAAACCCGTTCCGCCGGATGGTTTATGGCAGCGAGGAGGAGATGGAGGTGGTGTTAGGGCGCTTGGCCGAGAACGCTTTCATTCGTCAACAGGAAGAAGAGTATGCTCAGTATGCCGCATCAGTCAGGGGCCAGCGGGCGTAGAGGGGGCTGCGTACGTGATTCCTCAAGCAGTTTGAACACGCCCTCGTTTTCCAGTATCCACATGCCGATACGGCCGTCGGTCACACCGGGGCGCAACTGATAATCGAACACGGGTTGGCCGGCTTCCATCCGTGTCGGGAGATAACTGAAGACTATGCTGTTGTCATGTTGTAAGGCTTCAGCCACTTCGACAATATGGGTGGAAATAATGAAAAAACCTTTCTCCAATGCCGAAAAGGCCTGCGCGATACGAAGTGAGCTGTCATGTGCATCTTTGACGTTCGTGCCCCGAAAAAGTTCATCGAAAATTACCAGCAACCGATCATGCTGAGAAACCTGCTCAGCCACGAGTTTGACGCGCTTTACTTCGTGATAAAAATGACTGTAACCAGCGGCCAGATTGTCGGCAAGATTAATGGTGGTTATGAGCCCGCTCATCAGGCAGGTTTTCATGCGGCGGGCCGGCACCGGAAAACCCAGATGAGCGAGGTAAACGGCGATACCGATGGCCTTCATCAACGTTGATTTGCCGGACATGTTTGCTCCGGTGATAAAACTGACCCGGCGGCGCGGATCAAGTACGACATTGTTTGCCACTGCGTCGCTGAGCAGTGGGTGATAGACGCCTTCCAGAGTCAGCGCTTCGGCATCCACGAACTCAGGAAAAGTTAATCCCATGTTACGCGCGGCACGAACCACGGCAAAGTAAGCATCAAGTCTATAGATCGTTTCCAACAGCTCCAGCGATTCCCTGCGTAATTTCTTCCGCAGAATAAAGTCTGCCCGCTCAACATCGTAACGGCCGATGTGTTTTCTACCTGCGCCGATATAACGGGTCAACAGCGGATTTTCGTTAAACTTGTCAACTAATTGCCGAAGACGTGTGAAGAGCGGAATCTTGACGCTGTCAGGATACGTGTCGCAAAACTGACCGATAAACGCCAAGACATCGAAGACTTCTGCGACGCCCCGGCGTTTAGCGTAATATGCCTGTGTGGGAGAAAAGTAATGTTTGACAACACTTTGGAGGGCACGGAACGCTGAAAACGAGGATGGATAATCCGGCCGTTTCAGGTAGAAATCAACGAAGTCTACAGTGGTCTTATCAAAGGCCAGCTCTCCGATATTGTCCATAAGGTAACGGATGGTGTTTACCCGCTCGTCGAGATGACGGCGGTCCATCAGCGGCTTGTTGAACAGCTCGCGCAACGCGTCTTCACCGCCATAAGTAATGGTGTGATTAAAACAGGAAAAGACGCTGTGTCGCCCCTCATCCAATAACTGCAGGTCAATGAGGGTCTGCCGATCGACAAAAAAATCGCTCATATTGACAAACTTAGTCAACTAACCATAGATATACAAGCCTGAAAGCCTTAACTTTGGCGATATGAATATTCTGTTGGTTGAAGACGACAGCCGGATCAGTGACTTCATTATCAAAGGACTGGAAGAAGCCGGCCATACAGTTGTTTTGGCAACCACGGCTGAATCAGCCAGGGACTTGGTGGAGGGGCCATCGTGGGATATTATCCTCATGGACGTCATGCTGCCCGGAATCGACGGCGTGCAGTTGACCAAGTTGATCCGCCGTAGACATAACCAGACGCCGATACTGATGCTGAGTGCTTTAGACGGAACCGATGATAAGGTACATGCGCTCGATAGCGGTGCGGATGACTATCTGGTGAAACCTTTCCATTTTCCCGAGCTGCTTTCACGGATCAATGCCCTGATCCGCCGTGCAAATCTGGCACATCGTACAGAAGATCTGGTGCATGTTAGCGGCCCCTTAGAGGTGAATCTTGCCGAACATGCCGTGTCCTTGCACGGTGACCGTGTTGATCTTTCCCCAAAAGAATATAAACTGCTCTGTTACTTGCTGGAACATAGGGGACGTGTCCTGTCACGCACCCAGTTGCTTCACGCAGTATGGGGCATTGATTTTGACAACAGCACTAACGTGGTGGACGTCTATATTTCTTATCTGCGTGCAAAAATAGAAAAGCAAGGCACAAAGTTCATCCATACAGTAAAGGGCGCAGGTTACTTGTGGAAGGAACCGCAATAATAAATTGCCCTATGTCTATTCGCAACCGGCTTATGTTAATCGCTTCGCTGACGTTCGGCGTGGTCTTTACCGTGGCCGCACTGACTGTTTACTATACTTTCCATATTTCATCCGAGCGGATAATTTTCAGTGAACTGCAGAAAACGGCGCTTCTTTCCGCTATGTTTTATCTGGAAGAGGATGAGCTGTCCGCCCGCGAACACCGTCGCATAAGCGCTGATTTTGAAACCGAGCTGCAAGGTACGGATGTCAAAGTGTATGACACTCAGGACCGGTTACGCTATGGCAATGGACAATCAAAGGAGCGGGTAACCCCGGCTATGCTGCAGCGTATCCGGGAACAAAACCGCGCGCAATTCAAGTCTGAAGGCTACTACTATACAGGCATTTACTACCCTGACAACCAAGGCAATTTCGTAGTGGTCGCCGCCACGGGCAATGCTTTCTTCACTTCTCAAAGCAACCAGTTACTGTTGATGATGGCCGTAGCTCTCGCCATTGGGCTGGCAATCATCTTCCTGCTTAGCTATTGGCTGTCCCGGATCGCTTACCGGCCAATTTCAACGGTAATCGACCAAGTCAACCGTTTGCAGGCGGATAACTTGGATACGGCCCTGACGTTGCCTAGATCAAAGGACGAACTGCACGATCTGGTCAGCACTTTCAACGGACTTCTGTCTCGGCTGTCAGATACGTTCACCATGCAAAAGAACTTCATCAACTATGTCTCTCACGAATTTAAGACCCCACTGGCTTCAATTACCGGCAACCTGGAGGTATTTGGCCGTCAAGATCGCTCGCCGCAGGAGTATCGTCAGGTAAGTGAAACAGTGCTCGGGCAGGCTGCTGAACTGGAGCGTATTCTGAATAATCTGATGGTATTGGCCGGCCTCCGGAATCCACCAAAGAACGATATGGATTTCCGCCTGGATGAACTCCTATGGGAGGTAATGGAAAGCATCTTTGAGCGATGGACCGAGGCCAGATCACTGATCAGCATAAACGTCTCAGTGACTCAACCGGAGGAGCTGCTTGTTAATGGCAACGGTCAGCAACTGAAGATGGTATTGTACAACCTGATCGATAATGCCGTCAAATATGCCGATGACAAACCGGTCAATATTGTGCTGACGGAAGAAAACGGCACACTGCTGCTAACAGTCCGGGATAATGGCTATGGAATACCCACGGACGAGCTTCAGCGTGTACACCAGCCGTTTTACCGGGGCAGTAATGTGGGTGAGACTAAGGGCAGTGGTATCGGCCTGTCACTGGCGGTGCTGATCTGTAAACAAAACAACGTGTCCTTCTCGCTCACTTCTCAAGCCGGGCACGGCACAACGGCAATGCTCCGGTTTAAGCAATCCTCTATAAGGTAATCCCCACTTAGTCAACTTTAATACCGCTATAAGACACCTCTAATGTTGCGATGGTACCTTTGTGACCATCGAAAACGACGCATATGGTTGGATTATGGATTTTATTGGGCGCATTCGGCATTGGGGGTCAGGAATTGCTCCTCATCGTCGTGGTGAGCCTGTTGATGTTCGGTGGCAATAAGATTCCCGAACTGATGCGGGGCCTGGGGCGTGGCGTGCGTGAATTTAAACGCGGACAAGAGGAGGATCCCCACAAAGAAATGGAAGCAGGTGAACCGGAAAATGGAGGCAGGAATCATGAAAGCAGGCTATAGCTATCTAATAATCTGTCTATTCAGCGCCGTAACCGCTGTATGGGCACAACCGGCTACAGATACGCTGACAATAAGCCGCGAGCAGGCGGAAACGATTTTCCTGCAGCGTAACCTAAAGCTCCTGGCGACTAAGCTTGAAATTGATGAAGCAAAAGCGCAAGTCATTCAGGCCAAACTTTGGCCTAATCCTTCATTGGCTATCGAAGAAGTGAACCTGTGGTCAAACCATGGTGCCGAAGAGCTTGGCCGCCTTTTCGGCTCATGGGGAAACCACGCACAGGCGTCCGTGGACATTGAACAGGTTATACAGACGGCGGGCAAGCGCCGGATACTGATGGCGGTTGAGGAAGCCGGCGTGCGGATTGCTGAACAACAGTTCGAAGATGTGCTGCGTAGCCTAAAGGTAGAGCTGCGATCGCAACTGGCGGACCTGGACCTTGCCCAGCAGCGCGAATATACCTATCAGGGTGCCTTGGCACAGCTGCGCAGGCTTTTGCAGGCCTACCGGCGGCAAATGGAAAACGGGAACGTAAGCCGGAGCGAATACATGCGCCTCCGCGCCTCAGAAGCTGAACTGGTAAAAGCGATCGCAGGCATCCGCAAGGATAGCCGTGAGGCACAACAAGCGCTCAAAGTGTTATTGGGCATCGCTCCGGAATGCGAATTGGTGTTCAAAGGCACACAATCACATGACCTTGCCCTTGATGCTGCTAAAACGCTGCACGCGGCTGCTATCCTGGAATGGACGGACACCTACAATGCTGAATTGCAGGCGCTCCGCTGGGAAGTAACACAAGCGGAACACAAGCTTCGATACGAACGGGCACAGCGGACACCCGACGTGGCTGTAAGCGTAGGATATGACCGCGGTGGTAATATCATGCGGGACTTCATCGGGCTCGGTGTATCAATGGACATCCCGTTCTTTGACCGCAATCAGGGAAATATAAAGGCTACTCAAGCAGCACTTGAACGGAATCGCCTGCTGGCTCAAGAAAAAGCGGTCGAAGTGGGTAGCGCAGCCATCCGGGTCTGGAAAGACTTGCTTATCACCATCAGTCAGCGCGAACACTTCGGCCCGGATGACGAAACCGAAATGGAACGATTGCTGGAAGGGTATCACCGCAGTTTCGCCGAACGGAGGGTCAGCTTACTGGAGTACCTCGACTTTTTGGAGGCTTATCTGGATACGAAAGATTACTTGCTTGAAACGAACAGGGACATATACGTCCAATATGAAAACCTGCGCTACTACGTGGGTGATCAACTCCCTTAACGATAATATCTGATGAACAGCACAAAACAATACGGTTGGATTTTGATCCTGCTGGCACTTTCCTGTGGTGAACGTGACCACTTGGTAGAAACGAAGCTTGATGGCTTTTGCCTTAATGACAACCTTCGGCATGATTTGACAATTGATACGGTAGCCGAACGCGAAGTGACCCGGCACGTCACATTGACGGGCGAAGTGTCCTATAATCCTGACCAAGTTATCCCATTTGTGAGTTGGGTGGAGGGGGTGGCCGTACAGACGCATTTTTCTCTGGGTGAATATGTAGAGAAAGGACAGGTACTGGCTACAATAAAGAGCCCTGAACTAAATACGTTGGTGGCAGAAGCGAAGCGGGCAGAAGCGGAGTTACGCGTGGCCCAGCGGGAGCTTGAGCGGGCAAAGGGTCTCCACAGCGACATGATCGCGTCGGAAATGGAATTGATACAAGCTCAGTCAGGGGTCGATAAATTGCAGGCGGAGCTGGCTGGCATACGCTCCAACCTGGAACTTTTCCATCCGAACCCGGCACAAGGGCTTTTCGAGCTACGCTCACCGGCCAGCGGATATATTGTGGAAAAAAACATCAATCCCGGCATGCCCCTTAACGATGGAGACAATCTTTTTACGGTATCCGGGCTGGCGGAAGTCTGGGTGATGGCTAACGTGTATGCTACAGACATGCAGTCTGTCAAACCCGGCATGGAGGTTGAAATCCGGACATTAGCCTATCCCGGCGAAGTATTCCGTGGCCGGATTACTGCGCTTTCACAGGTGTTTGACAGCGAGGAACGGGTGCTCAAAGCCCGCATTGTAATCTCAAATAAAGGGCTAAAGCTGAAACCGGGCATGTCTGCTGATATTACGGTGGAACGCCGCAGTGGGGCAACAGCGGTGGCTGTTCCCGCAGACGCAGTGATTTTTGATAATAACCAGTACTTTGCAGTGGTGTATGGCGGCGATTGCGACCTACAGCTCCGCCGGCTGTCACTGACCGCGAGCGATAATAATTGGTATTTCGTGAATGAAGGGATTGCGGCGGGAGAACGTGTTGTATCCCGGAACCACTTACTGATCTATGAAAGGATAAAGGGATGAAGAAGTTTGTCCAGGGGATTGTCTCCTTTTCACTCAAAAATACGTTTGTTGTTTTCTTTCTGACAGCCCTATTACTTGGGGTGGGCGGTTATTGCCTGATGCACACGCCCATTGAAGCATACCCCGATGTCACGAATACGCGGGCACGGATTATCACGCAATGGCCGGGACGCAGCGCCGAAGAGGTGGAGAAGTTCGTCACCCTACCCATTTCCAAGGAAGTAAACACTATTCCGCGCAAGGCGGAGGTGCGGTCCATCTCTTTATTCGGCCTGTCAGTGGTGACGATCATCTTTCAGGATGACGTGGACGACTTCTACGCACAACAGTATGCTGCTAATCGCATGCAGGGTGTAGATTTGCCTGATGGCGCAGAAGCAGAGATTGAACCACCGTCCGGTGCAACCGGTGAGATCTTCCGCTATGTAGTCAAGAGCGACCTGCCCATTAAAGAAGTAACTGCAATACATGACTGGGTCATTGAGCGTGAACTTGTAGCCGTGCCGGGCGTTGCAGATGTGGTCAGTTTCGGAGGCGAAGAAAAGATCTATGAAATTAAGATCAACCCTACCGAGCTGGTGAACTATGATCTCTCTCCGTTGGATGTGTATGAGGCCGTAAGCAACAGCAACGTCAACGTAGGGGGAGACGTCATCCAGCGCGGTGATCAAGCCTACGTGGTGCGTGGGATCGGCTTGCTTGATAAACTGGAAGACATCGAAAACATCCTGATTACCGTCAAGGGGAGTACACCGATCTTGGTTAAGCACGTGGCCGAAGTGGAGGTATCCAGTAAACCTAGGCTGGGACAGGTAGGTCTACAGGATGATGATGATGTGGTACAGGGTATCGTCATCATGTTACGCGGAGAAAATCCCGGTGATGTCATTGCCCAGCTGAAGGACAAAATTACCGAGCTGAATGACCGCATTCTGCCAGTCAATGTGAAAATTGAACCGTTTATCGACCGTACGGAACTGGTCAACGAAACGGTCAACACAGTGGCAAAGAACCTGGTGGAAGGAATCTTGCTGGTATCCGTAATCGTGTTTATCTTTCTATATAACTGGCGCACAACCGTGATCGTGGCTTCGGTCATTCCGCTGGCGTTTCTTTTTGCCATCGTCATGCTGCGCATTCAGGGCTTGCCGGCAAACCTCATTTCTATGGGATCGCTTGACTTCGGCCTGTTGCTGGAAGGCACGCTTGTAATTGTGGAGCAGGTTTTTGTGTCGTTGGAGCGGAAAGCCCATCAGGTAGGGATGGAGCGATTTAATAAGATGAGTAAGCTCGGACTGATCAAACGCAGTGCCGGCAGCGTGGCAACGTACATTTTCTTTGCATTGATCATCCTGATCGTGGCTTTGATGCCGATCTTTTCATTCCAGAAAGTTGAAGGCAAAATGTTTACACCGCTGGCGTTTACGCTTGGTTATGCTTTGCTGGGCTCACTGATTCTGAGCCTTACCTATGTTCCGGCCATGTGCAAGGTTTTGCTGAACAAAAACATTGTAGAACGAGAAAGCGTCATTTCCCGCTTTTTCCGCGATAATCTTTACCGGCTGTTTTCATTGAGTTTTGCCCATAAACGGAGCACGTTCGCACTGTTTGTGGTGTTGTTCTCTGCATGTGTTATTGGGTTTCACTACCACGGAAGCGAGTTTCTACCTAAGCTGAATGAAGGGGCGATATATGTCCGGGCCACACTGCCGAACAGTGTGAACCTGGACGAATCGGTCCGGTTGGCCAAGGACATGCAGCAGAAGCTCCGTCAATTTGAGGAAGTGGACTTCGTGATGAATCAGGTGGGCCGTCCCAACGACGGTACGGACCCGACGGGGTTCTTCAATATCGAGTTCCATATCCAATTGCATCCGGAGAAACAATGGAAACGGGATATCAGTAAGGAGCAATTGCTGGGGGAAATGCGGGAAGAGCTGGAACAGTATCCCGGAATTAATTTCGGGTTCAGCCAACCCATACAGGACAACGTGGAAGAATATGTGGCCGGCGTGAAAAGTTCTTTAGTGGTCAAGATCTTTGGAGATGACCTCTATGAACTGGAAGATTACGCGGCACAGGTCGCCGATGTGCTGAAAACGGTGCAGGGTGTAGAAGACCTGAACGTCTTTAAAAACATTGGACTGCCCGAGCTGCGCATCCAACTACACGACCACAAAATGGCACGTTATGCCGTCAATACGGCTGATGTGCAGGCTGTAATAGCCATGGCCATCGGCGGACAGGCGGCTACACAGTTCTATGAGAATGAACGGATTTTTGATGTGCGGCTGCGGTTCCAGCAAGAGTACCGCGATAACGCAGAGAAGGTAGGAAATATCCTGATACCAACTATGGACGGTAAGAACGTGCCCCTCCGCGAGATCGCAACCATCGGTTTCCATACGGGACCGGCTTTCATCTACCGGGAAGGAAGCAGCCGATATATCGGCGTGGGCTTCAGTATTGAAGGCCGGGACCTCGGAAGCACCATTGCTGAAGCACAGGCGGCGATTGAGGCCAACACTGCATTTCCGAAAAACATTAAGCTGGAATGGGCCGGTGAATTTGAAAGTAAGGACCGAGCTTCGCGTCAGTTAATGCTGATCGTTCCCGTATCTCTTCTGTTGATTCTGTTCTTGCTCTACATGAACTTCGGCAACGTGAAAGACACGCTTATTTCTTCGGTCACAATGGTGTTTGCCTTCATCGGGGGCTTTTTATCCCTGTGGATAACAGGCACAAATTTCGGAATCTCCGCTGGCATTGGGTTCATCATATTGTTCGGGGTCGCTACCATTGATGGCATTGTGCTGATCGGGGTGATGCGCCAGCTTTTACTGAAAAAAATGCCCTTGAACGAAGCTATCCGAAAGGGCGTTTATAGCCGTATCCGACCTGTTGTCATGATCGCCCTCATGGGTTCGATGGGATTGCTGCCTGCGGCCCTTTCAACCGGAATGGGATCTGAGGTACAGAAACCCCTCGCCATCATGATTGTGGGCGGACTGGTAGTGTGCATGATACTGTCATTCACGGTGTTACCCCTGCTATTCTATTGGTCATATCGACGGGATACAGAATTACAGCAGTAAAAATTCGTATTTTTCATAAATCTACTATATTTTCGTAGAATTATGAAAAATACGAAGTTATGAAAAAAACAATTTTTGCAGGGTGGTCGGTTGTAGCAATGCTGACCCCCCTTTTCTGTCCGGCCCAGCAGGAGCCTGCCCTGATCCGGGTGGTTTATGACTTTATCCACATCAACGACACATTGCAGCCCGAAAAACCCCACCGGGAAGAAATGGTGCTGCATATTGGCCGCCAAACGGCTTTATATGGCAGTTATGTCAGTGAGCGATTGAACCAGCAGATCCGTAAGCAGATGGAAGATCCGGCGTTTGATGGCAACCTCACCATAACGGGCCGGGGGCGAAGCACACCGGAGTCGTACTACACCAACGTCCCGCAAAGGATGTTCAAACTGGTGTATACCCTGGCGGCTGAGCAGTATCTGATTGATGAGCCCTATCCTTCAATAGACTGGCGGGTCACCGATAAGGTGAAGGATATTGGCGGTTACCCTGCCCAACAGGCAATGGGCCGATTTGGCGGCCGCGACTACACCGCCTGGTTTACCACGGCGATACCTGTACAAGGCGGTCCATGGAAGCTTCTCGGATTGCCGGGGCTGGTGCTTGAAGCGGCAGACAGCCGTGGGGAGGTGGTCTTCCGCTACGCGGGATTGGAAACACTTACCGGGGAGGACGTAATGGTCGGATTACCCGAACAGGGTATCCCCACCAATCGGAAGGCGTTAGATAGGCTGGTGGAGGCGTACCGAAAAAATCCTCAGGCCGCAATGCGTGCACGGTCGGAGGGGGGCGGCGCACCACGCAACGCCGACCCGCTCTCCGCTATTGACCACTCCCGCATCAAAAGCATCAACGTAAAGAAAGACCACTCGCAGACCTCTTCTGTGGTAAACAACCCGTTGGAGTTAGAACAGGAGCAGTGATGGATGACCGGTGGTGGATTCGGACCGCTTGGACTCTGCTTGTTGGCTGTCTGTGGACCTTGGGCGTTTCCGGACAGGCTGTGCGCGTTACCGGGACGCTGCGTACCGTGGAAGGCGAACCGATACCGAATGCCAGCGTAAGGATCAGCGATGCACAAGGCCGGGTAGTAGCGTTTAAGGCCAGTGATGCTAAAGGCAGCTTCCTTATCATCCTGCCGCCGGCCCCATCAACTGATAGCCTCCGTCTGCTGGTTGACCACCTGGGCTATGCCCGCGTGGAGGTGCCCATTTCACAAGGGCGCACCCGCTATGACATCTCACTGGAGGAAAAACCAATAGACCTTTCTGAGGTGAAGGTCAAAAGCCGCCCGCGCATGGACATGAGAGGCGACACACTGAGCTACGATGTAGGCTCCTTTGCCAAGACAGAAGACCGCAGCATCGGGGACGTACTGCGCCGCATGCCCGGTATGGAAGTGAGTGAAAATGGACAGATCAGCTATAACGGGCAAAGCATTTCTAACTTCTATATAGATGGAGATGACTTGCTGGATGACAAATACAGCATCGGCACAAAGACCATACCCCATGCCATGGTGCAGAAGTTAGAGGTACTCCAGAACCATCAGCCGCTGAAAGTACTCAAAAACAAAACGCTCAGTGACAGAGTAGCCATCAATCTCGTCATCAAAGATGACGCACGTCTGAAACACTCGGGACAGGCGAAGGTCGGTATCGGCCTTCCGCATCAATACGACAGCGAGCTTAACTCCATACTTTTCAATAAGAAGTATAAAACGCTTAATGTACTGAAAGGCAATAACGTGGGCGAAGATCTCGCAGCTGACTTTACAGCGTTTCACATTTCGGACATGCTCGCTGACGCTGGGAATACCCGGCCACAGGCCCTACTTTCATCCGGCACGGCAGGAACGCCTCCTTTGCCCCGACATCGCTATTATACCAACAATTCCGGGTCTCTTAATCTTAATAATCTCGTAAATCTCAGGAGTGGAATCCAGCTTAAGGCGAATATACACGGGATGCTTGATGGAAACAATATGGTGTACAACAGCTGGAGTGAACTCTTTCTCGGTGACGATACCGTCCGCTACAGCGAATGGCAGGATATTGACCGTCACCCGTTTCTCGCCGATGCAAGCCTCACGGTCACCGCCAATGAGCCGGGGCATTATTTCAACAATATCCTTAAACTGGACTTTTCGGGAGATCTGGGTATCTCTTCTTTACAGAGTAACGATGTGAACATGCATCAGCGTCTGCAAACGCGCGTGCGCGACTTTTCCAATACTTTGGAATATATACCGGAACTGAAAAACGGCAATGTAGTTAATTTTTATTGGTACGTCAACTACTTTAACCGTCCTCAGCAGCTGACCATCGAGCCAGGCATTAACGAAGCCGTACTGAATAACGGTGTGCCGTTTGACAGGCTGCACCAACAGGGTGAAACACCTACCTGGTTCAGCCGGGCCTCGGCGGCCTATGGGCTTACCAAAGGCGTTATCCGCCAACGCTACCGCCTCGGCATGATCAGTGAATGGCAAGGGTTACGCTCAGCACTGTTGCTCACACAAGCCGGCAGCCGCGAGACCCCCTATACCGGCAGTGCGGGCAATGACCTCAGCTGGCGGCGGCACCGGCTTTTTCTCGATGGCACTTACGAGTATAAGCGGGGTTTCTGGGAAGCAACAATGGTGCTTCCCCTCGCTGTTCAAGGCATCGCCTATAAAGATAGTGCCTTTGCCCTGAGCAAAACGGAAAACCGCTGGCTGTTTAACCCCTCCGTCCGCGTGAAGCGGATGACAACCCATGAGGATTACCTCTCCCTGGATTATCACTATGCTAACCAGCTAGGTAATATCAATGGGGTGTTCCGCGGCGCGATTTTAGTCAATTACCGAAATATACAGGCCAATAGTGCCGACCTGCAGGAACATGACAATCATACCATGGCACTACGTTACAATTTTCAGCGCGCGGTGAACATGCTCTTTATGCATGCGGGCGTCAGCTATAGCAGGTCTACGGCGAACACTATTGCCTCAAACGTGGTGTCGGACAATATCGCCAGCATGGTACTCCTTCCCTTTGAGAATCGTGTAAACAGCGTGAGTCTAAACGGCGCTTTGAGCAAGTTCATTTTTGCCTTCGGAGCCACCGCCAGCCTGAAAGCCTCCTGGAGCATAAGCCGCCTCAATCAATTAGTCAACGGGAATACGCTACCTTTCAGCAATCGGTCACTGAAAGTGAGTCCGGCTTTTGAAGTACGCCTGTTTGGTAAGATCAGCTTCAATTACGACGGCACAGGCACATGGACGACCAGCCGTCTGGTGCGAAAAGACGCTTCCCTTCACGTCCCTAACCAGCGGATCAGGCTACTTGACCAAACCGTCAATCTTTCCTACTCGCTTCTCCATAACACTTTCCTGCGTATAAGTGGTCAACACCAGTACGCCAATCAGGAGCAGAGCTCTACCGGATATTTCTTTGCCGACGCATCCCTACGCCACCGGTTCGCGCTTTGGCGTATGGAAATGGAGTTGAAACTTACCAATCTGGCAAATGTGATCGCATATGAAACGTACTCGCTCACCGCCAACCAGCTTTCGTACAGCCGTTACGCGCTTCGGGGACGCATGGCGCTTATAAGCTGTACATTTAACTTATAGACCGTCCGTAGCAGTTTAGTTACGAAAAAATGCGCCGTGTTCATTTGATTTACCTTAAATAATGCATAAAATTGCATTAGCTAACCACTATTTGGGAAACCATATTAAGTTTTGGCGGGTTTTTGTATGAAAAAGTAATTATTTCATCCCATGACCAAGACAACAAACAGAAGAACCTGGATTAAATCCAGCCTATTCGCTGCAGGTAGCGTAGCTTTGGCCCCATCACTTCTTCGGGCCGGGCATACGAACGGATTCTCTGCAACTGCTTCGCCGGAAAGTTTATTGAAAGATATCACATTGCCGTGGGATGAAACGGCGCCCGTGATGCAGGCAAGGCTTTCTCTTAATGAAAATCCTTATGGTCCATCAGTGTCAGTACGCAAGGCGGTGGCGGACGCCATTTCTTTCGGCAACCGCTATGGCCACGAGGACGCTGCGCGGCTCATCGACATGATCGCGGAAAAGGAGGGCGTGACAAGGGATCACATCATGCTAGGCCCGGGATCAACGGATTTGCTGGAGAAGACGGCTATCACACTTCTCCTTAAAGGTGGGAACATCGTCTCGGCAGATCCTTCTTACATGTCTATGATCAATACGGCACGGGCAATAGGAGCGAGCTGGAAGCAGGTACCCCTCACTGCGGATTACGCACACGATGTCAAAGCGATGGCTGCAGCGATCGATGCGCAAACCAAGCTGGTCTATGTCTGTAATCCGAACAACCCGATGGGATCGATTACTCCGCCCACAGCCCTGAAGCAATTTTGCCGTGAAACGTCAGCCAGAGTCCCCGTCTTCGTAGACGAAGCTTACCTGGAGTTTCTGTCAGATCCGGAAGGAAACACCATGGTGGGGCTCATAGCCGAAGGTGAAGATGTCATCGTAGCCCGCACTTTCTCCAAAATCCACTCCATGGCCGGACTCCGCATCGGCTACATCGTCGCCCAGCCGGAACGTGTCAAAGCGCTGACTTCAATTGTCCGGGGCACCATGGGGCTCTGTGTAACGTCCCTTGCCGGGGCTATTGCGAGCCTTCAGGACAAAGCATTTACGGAAAACAGCCGCAAACTTAATGAAGAGTGCCGCGACTACATCTGTAATCAGTTGAAGACGCTGGGTTACGCCAATGTTCCCTCGCTTACAAACTTCGTCATCTTCCCGATCCGCAGCGATGCACAAGGATTTCAGCAGAAGCTCCGTGACGGTGGAATAAGCGTACGCATGTTTGAAGTAGGCGGCAATCCTTGGTGCCGCGTGAGCATGGGCACGATGCCGGAGATGGAGTTGTTTGCTGACGTGCTGAAAAAGATCGGATGAATCCGGCTGTCGCCAAGACGATTGCGTTGTTGCTGCTCATCATGGTCGGCCTTACCCTCCGTAAGGCCCTCCATAGGACCGAGCATCATCAGGCCCTTAAAATCTTAATTCTCAATATCGCTCTGCCGGCGATTATCTTTGTAGCGTTGATGAATACCCAGATGAGCGCTCAGCTCATTTGGTTGCCTGTAATGGCCATTGGCTTCAACTTCGCCTTATTAGCAGTTACGTGGCTTGTGCTGCCTAAACTTTACGGCATCCGATCAGGCAGCGCCGATATGCGCACACTTGCTCTACTCATCCCTTCCCTGGCGCCGGGCATGTCCTGCTTCCCGTTTCTATTGGAATACGTAGGCGATGAGTCCGTAGCCTTGGCGAGCATTGCAGACCTTGGCAATAAGGTTTATGTGTTGATATGCTGCTACCTCATGGCTATGCATTGGTACTATGCACAGGCCACCACACCAAACGTGGCAGGCCGTCAACGCCTGAAATCCCTTCTGGTCACATTGGCACGGGAGCCGGTGAATCTGGCCATCTTCTCTGCCCTGATCATGCTGGGCTTCGGCCTGCATTTTCAGGATTTGCCTCCATTTTTCAGCGACGCTATTTCTATGCTCAGCGCCTTGATGACACCTATTATCCTGCTCTTCATAGGGATCACCGTCCGCTTTAAGTGGAGCCAATTCCGCGTAATTATCAGTCTGCTGTTCTTCCGTGCGGGTATCACTTTCTTGTTGAGCGCGCTTTGTTTGTGGCTGGCGCCGGGGCTGTCCCCTTCCATGATGGTGGTGGCGGTTGTGTTCCCGCAAAGTGCTGTAAGCTTCTGGCCTTTGGCACATATATCAACCGTATCCGCTATGGAAAACCGTCAAGGCGGGATTGTTTCCACGCCGACGTTCAACCCACAGCTGGCCCTGAACGTTCTGGCGGTTTCACTGCCTTGCTCTGCCGGCATTGCTTTGACTGTCTTCAGCACTGGCGGACTTTTCCTTCAGACATCGAATCTCTTGCTTGCAGGCGGCCTTCTGCTGGCAATGGCAGCGACCCCGGTATTAGTACACCGTATGCGTATGGCCCGCCTGAGACCCGAAGATGATAGCGGAGCCCTTCCCTCAGAACCGCAAGATAAAAAGAAACAGGTCGCTTTATGATAATTGATCGGCCCGCAGCGTTAATCATCTCCCTCCAACAGATTCCCGTCAATCTGCTTACTGGCCCTCGCGCCTAGCTTTTTTAGCTTTTCCACTTTACTGATGACATTGCCCGCGCCCGAACTTAATTTCTTTTTAGCTTCGTCATGTGCCCGCACCGCGCGGTTCAGCTGATCTCCGATTCGTTCCATATCCTGCAGAAAGCCGACAAATTTGTCGTACAGGGCGCCGGCTTCCTTGGCAATATCAAGCACGTTGCGGGTCTGACGCTCCTGTTTCCACATACTGGCAATGGTGCGCAGCGTGGCAAGCAGCGTAGATGGGCTTACGATCACAACCCGCCGGTCCCATGCGTCACTGAAAAGCTCTGCCTTGTAGGTGATGGACATGCTGAATGCAGACTCAATGGGCATAAACAAAAGCACAAAGTCCGGCGAGTTAATGCGGTAAAGATCTTGATAATTTTTCGCTGAAAGGCTCTTGACATGGTTCTCAACGGACAGAACATGCTGTTTAGCAAACACCTCCCGCTCATCCTCGCTTTCTGCGTTTACCCAGCGCTCATATGCGACCAACGACACCTTGGAATCGATAACCAGATGCTTGTCGTCAGGTAGCACGACGATAGCATCAGGCTGTAACCTCCGGCCATCCTCGTCAGTCATGGAAGCCTGCAACCTGTACTCCTGGTCTTTCACAAGACCGGAACGCTCTAATACACGCTCCAGAATCACTTCCCCCCAATTGCCCTGTTTTTTGCTATCACCCCTTAATGCACGCGTCAGGCTATTTGCTTCATCCTTTATGCGGAGGCTCTGTTCCATCAGCTGCTCTACCACTCCCTTCAGCGTGTTCCGTTCAGCCGCCTCCGCTTGGTAAGTTTTTTCGACTTTCTCTTCAAAGGTCTTTATTTTTTCTTTGAACGGCCCGAGTATCTGGTCAAGCGATCTGGCGTTTGTCTCTGTAAACTTTTGCGCTTTTTCTTCCAAAAGTTTGTTAGCGATTACCTGAAATTCGGTGTTGAGCTGCCGTTTAATAGCTTCGATCTCGGCTTTCTGCTCCTGCAGCTTTTCCTGTTGGGAATGTTGATATGCCCGGAGATTTTCCCGAGACCGCTCCACCATAAGCAGCTGTTCCCGTGTGTTGCGCAGTTCGTCCGCAAGGCGTCCTTTCTCTGCTGCGAGACTTTCCACCTGCTGTTCAGCGCGGGCCAATTGAATGACCAAGTCTTCTTTCTGTCGACGGAGCGTTTCACGTTCGGCTATATGTGGCCCGCCTGAGCGCCGGAGAAACAGCAGAAGTACTGCGATCAACAGCACGATGAGCGAAAAAGTGAGAAGGTAAATTTCCATCACTTATTTTCTGTTCCGAGTTCCAGGCAAAACGCTTTAATGGCGGCGGCCGGGTCTGTTGTCTTCATGAAATTCTCGCCAATGAGGAAGGCGTTGAATCCTGCCTCACGCAACATTCGGATCGTAGCGGGATCGCTTATACCGCTTTCAGAAACTTTGATAAATGAATCAGGAATATGTTCCACCAGTGAAAGGGAGTGATCCAACGAAACCGAGAAGTCGTGCAAATTACGGTTGTTTACGCCTATTGCATCGACGGTGTCCACAATACTTCGCTCAAGCTCTTCACGGTTATGTACTTCCAGGAGTACGCTCATGCCTAAGCGCCTGGCGTGTTCAGACAGCGCTTTGACCTGAGCCGGAGTGAGGATAGCTGCTATAAGCAGAATAATGTCTGCCCCATGCGCCTTAGCCTCCGAAATTTGATAGGCATCAATGACAAAGTCCTTGCGCAGCACGGGGAGCTGCAACGCTGCCCGTGCTGCTTCCAGATCATCTAAGCTTCCCTTAAAAAAGTCACGGTCTGTCAGTACGGAAACTGCTGATACTCCCGCTTCCTGATATCCACTGACTACCTCTGCTACGGTAAAACGGTCATTGATAATGCCTTTGGAAGGTGAAGCCCGTTTGTATTCAGCAATGATGCCGTTCCTGCTGGGATCTTTGACAGCATCATGCAGGGAAAAGCAGCTCCGGCTGAATAAGGCCTCCTTTTCAAGCGCAGTGATTGGCTTTATGCGCTTCGCAAGCGCAACTTCTTCCCTTTTTCGTGCAACGATGGTATCCAGTATAGTCATATTTCGGTAGTCGATGATGGTTGTTCGGTGATGGGAGACGGGCGGCCGCTAGTCGTCCGGGGCTTACCGACCGTCAACCAATTTGAAATCATTTCTTTCCCAAACTGTGTAAGAACGGATTCCGGATGGAATTGCAGCCCCCGCACGTCGTAGGATTTGTGCGAAAGTGCCATGATGACACCTTGTTCATCCTTAGCTGTGATGCGTAAACTCTCAGGAAAACCATCACACGATACTGCCCATGAATGATATCGCCCGACCGCAAAGGAGTCCGGCAACCCATGGAACAGCGGCTCCTCGGCGTCTATGATATATAAAGGCGTGGCCGTCCCATGTACGGGGCGACTAAGGTTGTATAACGATCCGCCGTACACTTCAGCGATGGCCTGTTGACCCAAACAAATACCGAGAATGCTCTTGGAAGGACCGTATTTTCGAATAACATCGAGTAAAAGCCCCGCTTCTTCGGGAATACCCGGCCCTGGCGACAATAGTATCTTATCAAAGGCGGCTACCTCAGCCAGATCAAATTTGTCATTGCGCCACACCGTGGCATCATGTCCACATTCCTGGAGCAGATGCACCAGGTTGAAGGTAAACGAGTCGTAATTGTCTATTACCAGAATCTTGGGCGATGGTTGTTGCGAATTGCTCATGGTACGGTAAAATAATTATATGGATTGTGCCAATTCAAGGGCTTTGCGCAATGCCGCAATCTTGTTATTCACTTCCTGTAACTCTTTTTCGGGATCAGAGTCGGCGACGACGCCGGCACCTGCCTGATAGTGCAAGGTATTGTTCGTGCTTAAAAACGAACGGATCATGATGGCATGGTTGAAATCACCATTGAAGCCCATGAAACCGATGGCACCGCTATAAAAGCTCCGTTGCTGGTTCTCGTAGCGGTCTATCAGTTGAATGGCCATGTGTTTGGGCGCACCGCTAAGTGTGCCAGCGGGAAACGTATCACCAACGACGTCAAAAGAATTGACATCTTCCTTGAGTGTTCCGCAGACCTTGGACACCAAATGGATGATATGAGAATAATACTGGGCTTCCTTATATGATTTGACGTGTACATTTTCACAATGCCGGCTGAGATCATTACGCGCTAAGTCAACCAACATAACGTGCTCCGAACTTTCTTTCGGATCGCTTTTCAAAGCTGCTGCCAGCTGCTCATCCTGTTCGGCATTCCCGGTCCGCTTAAATGTACCGGCAATCGGGTAAATGGTAGCCTCCCGGTTGCGGATGGTCAACTGCGCCTCAGGTGATGATCCAAATAGTTTGAAGTCCCCGTAATCAAAGTAAAACAGATAAGGTGACGGGTTGATGGATCGCAGGCTGCGGTAAACATTGAACTCGTCACCTAAAAAAGGCCGGGAAAAACCCCGTGACGGAACGATCTGAAATACGTCGCCCCGGTAAATATGGGACTTCATCCTTTCAACCAGGTCCCGGAATCCTTGGTCGGTTATGTTGGAAGTCTCTTCGCCATTAGTCGTAAAACTATATTCAGGGAAATTTTTGTTTTGGATTAGATACTGGATCCGCTCCAGACCTGATGGCTGTTCATCACCTTCCAACTGATGTTCAAAAATGTAAAGCTGGTTCCGGAAATGATCAATGGCAATTACATATCGGTAAACATGATACTCCATATGCGGAATATCCCTAGCGGGGTCGCGAGGCGTGCGGAGCTCGATATCTTCGAAATGTGTGACGGTGTCAAATGTGAAAAAGCCGAACAGGCCGTTAGAAATAAAACTGAACTCTTCCGCTCCCTCTGCAACAAATGCACTCCGGAATCTGGAGACTTCCTGTCGCAGATCAATCGATGAGGCCGGCTTTCTCTCCGTCCTGCCATCGGGGTATTGTGTTTCCAGCACGTTGCTGTCCAGCTTGATACCGGCAATGGGCTGGCAACAAATATAGCTCATGTTGTTTTCGCGGCTGTGATAGTCTGAGCTTTCCAACAACAGGCTGTTTGGAAACACATCGCGCAGCCGCAGGTAAGTACTCACTGGCGTGGTGGTATCAGCCAACAACGGCTTGTACTTGGTTTTGAATCGGTATGTCATATTACTTTGCTTCAGTAAACGTCATAAAAAAACCCGACGATTCTGTGGAAACGCCGGGTCAATATTCCATAGCTTTGGTTGATTAGGAATATGTAATTGCTCCCATCGACCCGACGTCACTTTTGCCAGGCCACCACCATAAATCGATGCGGAGTTGAGTTATCAACATTTGATAGCAAAAATAGAAAATTTTTTGATTGCATAAACATTTTTTCAGTTTTAGTCATTCAGTAAATCAGGCCGTCGCGTCCGCGTACGAACAACAGCTTGTTCGTCACGCCACTGATTGATAGCCGCCTCATTCCCACTGAGTAGCACATCAGGCACCTTATGCCCCCGCCAATCTGCAGGCCGGGTATAGACCGGGGCATCCAGCAGCCCGCCCTGGAATGAATCAGACAGCGCCGATGTTTCATCAGACAATACACCCGGAATGAGCCTGACAACGGCATCGACCAGCACCGCAGCCGGAAGCTCACCCCCAGACAGTACATAATCACCGATGGACAATTCGCGCGTCACGTAAATGTCGCGGATGCGCTGGTCAATACCTTTATAATGACCACAAAGAATAATCATATTGCCCTTCGTGGACAAATGGTTGGCCATGGATTGATTCAGGGTGTCTCCATCAGGTGTCATGAAAATGACCTCATCGTACTCCCGTTCCGCCTGTAACTTTTCAATGCAGGAGGCGAAGGGCTCTATCTGCATGACCATCCCGCTGCCGCCACCGTATGGATAGTCGTCTACGCTCTTGTGCTTGTTACCGGCGTAGTCGCGTAGGTTATGTACGACGATTTCACATATTCCCTTTTTCTGCGCCCGCTGCAGAATCGAATGCGCGAAAGGACTTTCCAGCAAAGCGGGTAATACTGTAATGATGTCAAACCGCATGGGACAAAGATAGAAACAAAAAGCTCCGTTGCAGGACACAACGGAGCTGTATATTAAATTATCGCATAAAAATAATTAAACCGCCTCGGTCACGCCACGGAGCGTCTTGGCTGCATCAACCATTGCTTCCAGCGCCGCCTTGGTTTCCGGCCATGCGCGCGTTTTCAGGCCACAGTCAGGGTTGACCCAAAGCTGTGATGCTGGAATAACTGCTTTGGCTTTCTCCAACAAAGCAACCATCTCGTCCTTACTGGGGACGCGCGGTGAGTGGATATCGTAAACGCCGGGCCCGATATCATTCGGATAGTTGAAATCAGCAAAGGCATCCAGTAACTCCATCTGTGATCGCGAGGTCTCAATCGTTATAACGTCTGCGTCCATGGCTGCAATGTGCTCAATGATATCGTTGAACTCAGAATAGCACATGTGCGTATGGATCTGAGTATCATCTTCAACGTTTGAGGATGATACGCGGAAGGCGCGCACCGCCCAATCCAGATATTCCTTGTGATCGGACTTACGCAGCGGCAACCCTTCACGGATAGCCGGTTCGTCGATCTGGATGATCTTAATGCCTGCTTTCTCCAATGCTTGCACCTCATCCAGAATGGCCAGCGCGATCTGGTAAGTGGTTTCTGACCGCGGCTGATCGTTGCGTACAAACGACCATTGCAGAATGGTTACAGGTCCCGTAAGCATTCCCTTGACCGGACGGTCTGTAAGCGATTGAGCGTAGGCAGACCACCGAACGGTCATATCTTCCGGGCGGCTGACATCTCCATATATGATGGGCGGCTTCACGCAACGGGATCCGTAGGATTGCACCCATCCGTTTTTGGTAAAAGCATAACCGGAGAGTTGTTCACCGAAGTACTCTACCATATCGTTACGCTCAAATTCGCCATGTACGAGCACGTCGATGTCCAGCTCTTCCTGCAGGCGGATCGTCCGCTCCGTTTCTTCGGCGATAAGTTTATCGTATTCCTCTTGCGTGATCACTCCTTTCTTCAGATCAGCGCGCCATTTGCGCACATCACGGGTCTGGGGGAAGGATCCGATTGTGGTGGTTGCAAAAGCCGGCAAATTAAACCGCTCCTGTTGCTTGGTTTTGCGTTCGACGAACGGGCTGGTCCGCTTAGCATCTTCATCAGTGATTCCCTTTACGCGGGCTTTTACATCCTCACGGTGAATCAGCTTGGACGTACGACGGCTTTGTTGGGCCGCCTGATTAGCTTCAAGACGGGATTGAGTGGCCGCATCTGCACTGCCGGTAGCCAAAACCGCCAGGTCTTTCACTTCTGCAAGCTTTTGCTTAGCGAAAGCCAACCAATTTTTAACTTCTGCGGGCAGTGACGTTTCGTTGTCTTCCAGATCGAGGTCAAACGGAACATGCAGCAACGAGCAAGATGGTGCCACCCACACGCGGTCTGCACCGAGGGCACTTACCGCTTGCGCAATCTTTTTCAGCGATGCTTCATAGTCGTTTTTCCAGATGTTACGGCCATCAACCACACCGAGAGAAAGCTTCAGGTTTGCAGGCACTGACGGCAACAGTTTATCCAACTGCCCTTCACCGCGCACCAAATCAATATGTAAGGCCTGTACCGGAAGCTTCAATGCTGTTTCAACGTTTTCACGCAGGGATTCAAAATAAGTTGCTACCAGAAGCTTAACACCTCCGGCTGCAGCAGCCAAACGGCTATACACGCTTTGGTATAGCTGGCGCGTACGATCGTCAATGTCCAGCGCCAGGAAAGGCTCGTCAAACTGTATCCATTCGGCTCCGGCTTGCGCCAGCTTACTCAGGATTTCTTCATAGACCGGTAAAAGGCGGTCAATAAGGTCTAAACGGTGGAACCCTGACTCTTTTTCTTTTCCCAGCAGCAAATAGGTGATGGGCCCGATCAACACCGGTTTGGTGACAATACCCAATTGCTTGGCTTCATTGAATTCGTTGATAACCTTTTCTGAAGTGAGACGGAAGTGCTGATCCTTCACAAACTCTGGAACAATATAGTGGTAGTTAGTATCGAACCATTTGGTCATCTCCATGGCTGTCACATCCAGCCCTTCTTGCTGAAAGCCCCGCGCCATGGCGAAATATAGGTCCAGATTATAGGATGACGCTCCTTCAAGGGCAAACCCCTGGTAACGGGCTGGAATAGCGCCCACCGTAAGGGAAAGATCCAGCACTTGATCGTAGAACGAAAAATCGTTGGACGGAATCAGGTCAATCCCAGCTTCCTGTTGGGTCTTCCAGTTGCTCTCACGGATAGCACGTGCCGCCTGCAACAGCTCCCCCTGCCCGATCTTCTTCGCCCAATAGGCCTCATTGGCCTTCTTAAGTTCGCGTAAGGCTCCGATACGCGGATAACCCAAATTATTGGTTTTTAACATGAGATATAAATAAAGTATGATAATTTTACAAGCACCGCTTTTTTCTGTTTGCTTTGGGGGAGAGGGCACAAGGGTGAGTTGTGTCTGCTTATTTTTCCCCGACACTGCCGGGGTAGAATTTAGCACCTTGTCTGGTGACAGGTTGCTAAGGCTTCACAGGGTCCATTCCCTCTGCCTTTCTCCATAAGCGGCCGCTAAGGTCGGGATAAATTCTCACATGTGCAAATATTATTTGCACGAATATAGCTCAACTGACCAGTAGCTTATAACCTTTTCCGTGTACATTGACGATCTCAACCTTTGGGTCATCCCGCAGGTACTTCCGTAGTTTACTCAGAAAGACATCCATGCTCCGGCCGTTGAAGTAATTGTCATCATGCCAAATCTTAAGCAGCGCTTCTTCCCGGGTAAGGACATCGTTTTTCTTGATGCACAGCAAGCGCAACAACTCGGCCTCCTTGGTGGAAAGCTTCTGTTGATGACCCTTATAGGAAATGTGCTGACTCACATAGTCGAAATGATAATCGCCGATCTGAAACTTATCCGGATAACTATCTTCAGCTGGCTTCTCCCGCGAAGCCCGTTTGAGTAGTGCATTGATCCGAAGCAGTAGTTCTTCCACGCGGAACGGCTTGGTGATGTAATCGTCCCCTCCAAGGCCGAATGCCTCTGTTTTATCCTCCATCATCCCCTTGGCCGTGGCAAAAATAATGGGAACATCAGCATTGACCCTGCGGATATCCTTGCCTAATGTAAAACCGTCTTTCCGCGGCATCATGACGTCCAGGATGCACAGGTCAAACTGTCCCTTATTGAACTGACGCAGGGCTTCATCTCCATCTTTGCAGAGGGTGACATCGAATTTACCCTTAAGCTCCAAGTAATCTTTTAAAATATCCCCCAAGTTCGGGTCATCTTCAGCCAATAGAATTTTCTGCATAGTTTTATCCTTTCAGGGGTAGTAATACCTCAAAGGTAGTACCTCTGTCTTTTTCGCTTCTTACCTGCACCCTTCCACCGAACCGTTTCACGATATCATACACATAGCTTAGCCCTAATCCGAAACCCTTTACATCATGACGATTACCGGTCGGAATGCGGTAGAATTGATCGAAAATCTTAGATAATTGGTCCCTGCTCATCCCGATACCCTTATCAGCCACGCTGATTACAATGTGTCTACTGCTATTCCGGGTTTTAATAGTAATATCCGGACGTTCTTTACTGTACTTAATTGCGTTATCAACCAGATTGAATAATACGTTAGACAAATGCAGTTCATCGCCAACTACCAGATCATCTTCGGCATCAAGATGCATATGCATCTGCGCATCATGTTTCTGAAGCTGTAACTGCATACTGTCGACTACAGCAGAGGCCAGGTCATTGATATTTACATCCTGGTGGTCCAATTTAAGGTTTCCCTTTTCAAGACGGGCAATATTCAGTACGCGCTCGATATGATTGCCTAAACGGACGTTTTCGTCGTAGATAATATTTGCCAAGCGGGAAGCCCGTGATTGATCCGATGAAATCTCCGGATCTTTCAACGACTCGCTGGCGATCATGATGGTTGCTACGGGCGTTTTGAACTCATGGGTCATGTTGTTGATGAAGTCGGTTTTCATCTCCGAAATCTTTTTCTGCCTGAGCATCGTGAAGATGGTATATGCGAAGCAACCGATCATTACCAGCAGAAGCGCCCCGGAAGAGAACAGCATCACCGTCATGTTGCCCATGAGAATGTCTGTCTTGTTCGGAAAGTAAACGGACAGCCGACCCGATGCTCCCTTATCATCCGCCCGGAACAGCTCGGTAGTATACATGCTCTCAGGCGACGGCTCCTCTTCTGAAAAACTTGCGAACGAGTATAGCGTGGTGGTATTGTCTTTGATCTCCAGGTTAAACGCAGAATGTATATCTCGGCTGCGCAGCTCTTTGGCTAACTCACGCTTAATGTACGCCACATCTATCCGCTGGTCCAGCGGACGCTTATAGAGTTCCATCTCCGCCTCGTAATCCTGCATGAGCACCGGGTTCTTGCCGGCCAGAATGGCAATGGTGTCCATCATCGTGCTGGCTTGCAATAGCTTCAACTGCTGTTCCTTACGGCGGATCTCATCGGTTAGCTTGACGTCCTTCCTGGGCGCGAACGCCTTAATCGCATAGTTTAAGCCTGTAGTGTTGACGGCGTTGGGGCCTAACGGAATAAAATACCGCACACTATCATCCTTCGCCTTTGTCAGCGGAACCTTACGGAGTGCAGAAAGTCCTATGGAGTTGTCATTTCGCCGGAAACCGTTGTCAATCACTATGTTTGATTGGTAGTCTATCGATACAAGGTGCTGGTGCTTTGGGTTATTGATGTATGTCTCGTAAAAGTTATTTTCTATGGGAATAACGATAGGGAACTGTTCATTCAACGCCTCTTCCTGGCGTTTGAATGCAACATACAACTCAGCCTGTTTTTCCCGGAGCCGCTCAATCTCCGTTTTCAAGCGCAGCTGTTCTTCGAGCTTTCGCTGCTCGCGCTCCAGCTTTTCTTTGTTCTGACGTTGTGCCCGGGCCAGCTCTTCCACCTCTTTCTTTTCCGCTTTGGCCGCCACCACATTGAGCGCAGCCTTGACCGACTCATCAAATAGCTGTGCTTTCAGGATATAGGATTGCCGGATGAAAAAATACTGCATGGCCATAACACCCAACAGGGCAACCGTCATTAATCCTATGATCAATCCTATGCTCTTATGCTTCATGCCGTTACAAAAATAAGTAAGCTGAGGCCAAAATATAGGCTTTTAACATATTTTAACACTGGATAACATGGTGGTCTGCAAGGCTTTTATTATTTTTGGTTGTACCAAAATGGCCAGCTATGAAAGGGTTTTTAATTCTGTTGACCGCTATTTGCGCGACAACGATCACTTACGGGCAGGGGGAGGTTCCACGACACTACAAGGGCGACACCACAGATAATGCCGCTAGGGATAGTGCGGCGGTCAGCCGGGTACACCCCCGGAGATTTTCCACGGCCCCCATGCCAAATAGCTACCAGAACAATAACGCCGTACCTATGCCAAACAGTTACCGTGGCGATAATTGCGTACCCATACCGAATGTTTACCAAGGTCCTCCTATAAAGTCCCAACGACGGGATAGCATAGGGAGAAAGCAACCCCAGGAGCGCTTACGCAAACCGGACAACTAAGCGGTAATTTTGGTGACGTGCAGCTTTTTTCCTTTTTGGTCAAATAGGTATCCGTTCTTGTCCCGGAAATATTCGTCCACCGCGCTGCGGCAACCCGACCATTCATAGTAGTCGTCAAAAACGATTTTACCGCCAAGCGCCAGGTTCGGTTCAATCTGGACAAGACAGCTCATCACAGACGTGTACCAATCACAGTCAATATGCGCAAAGGCTACCGGTTCGGTAAGGTAAAGGGTGTCTTCAAAATACCCCTTGATTAGCTTGATATTATTCGTAGCTACAGGCACGCCGTGGGCAGCAAGGTTGGAAGCAACCACGTCCTGGAGGTTTTCAGTGTACCCGTAGTACGTATTGTTTCCTAAGCCCTTGGACTTCCCGCTCTTAATCTCTTCGTAACGTGCATGCACATCTGCATCATCTTTGTCCGAGGGCGGCGGAATCATCCCAAAAGCATCGTATATCCGGAATTCGCGAACGCGCTGTTTGGCCCGGCCAATAACGATAGCGGATCCGCCAAGCGCGCAGCCCGCTTCAATGAACAATCCCTCAATCCGTGCTTGCTCAACAGCCCGTACCGCCTCATAAAGGTTAAGCAGATCTTTTGTACCAAGGTAGGTAAGATGTTCCGTTTTTACGCGTAACACTGCCGCCCGCTCTTTATCGGTGACGGTATACCACCACAAGCGGGTGGATGTCAATATCCGGTCAGCAATCGCACGAATGGCCATACTACTCCACTTCTGTGACCTTGATGGTGTTGGTCTTTCCCTTTTTGTGCAGCGGCGTTGAAGCCGTATTGATAACGATCTGCCCGGGTTGTACCAGGTTCTTCGCCTTAAGCAATGAATTTACGTCTTGGATGGAACCGTCAGTGCTTTCAAACTTGTCGTAATAAAAGGTTTTAACGCCCCACAGCAAATTCAACGTGCTAAGCAATGTTCGGTTTCCAGTGAAAATGTAAATATCCGTATCAGGCCGATAACTCGATATTTCAAACGCAGTATAGCCCGAGTATGTCATGGCAACGATAGCTGAGGCACTGGTTTTCTCTGCCAGATAGACTGACGAGCCGCAGATAGCGTCCGGTATACGGGAGTCCATGCCATGCACGGGTTTGCGCAAGCTATAGTAGGGATAAGACGTCCGCTCAATATGAACGATAATCTTACTCATGGTTTCTATAACAATTTCCGGGAACTCTCCCACCGACGTTTCACCGCTGAGCATCACGGCGTCCGCACCGTCAAGCACTGAATTGGCTACGTCATTTACCTCAGCACGGGTCGGTCTTGGTGTGGTAATCATGCTCTCCAGCATCTGCGTTGCAATGATAACTGGCTTTGAAGCTGCGCGGCACTTTTTCACAATCATCTTTTGGAGAACCGGCACATCTTCCATGGGCATTTCTACCCCGAGGTCACCTCGTGCCACCATGATACCGTCGGTAACCGCAATAATTTCATCGATATTATCGATCGCTTCCGGCTTTTCAATTTTGGCGATGACACGGGCGGATTTGCCTCTCGAGGCAATGACTTCCTTTAGTCTCACGATGTCTGCGGCAGTACGCACAAAGGACATCCCGATCCATTCCACATCATGATCCAGTACAAAATTAAGGTTGTCAAGATCCTCCTCTGTGAGGCTGGGGATGGAAACCTTAGTGTTGGGTAGATTTACTCCCTTACGGGAAGTAAGGACGCCTCCATGTACGACCTGACACCATACAGTGTCCTCTTGGTTGCTCCTTAGCACCCGCAGCTGTATTTTACCGTCGTCCAATAAGATGATCTCGCCTTCCTGCACATCTTTTGGAAAGCTTTCATAAGTGATATAAATCCGATTTTCGTCACCGATCAGTTCCTGTGTGGTTATCTCAACCTCGGCGCCATTGAGGAGCACTGCCCCGCCTTCTTTCATCTTGCCGATCCGGATCTTAGGCCCTTGGAGGTCAGCCAGAATGCAGATATTGGTCTGATGTTCTTCATTGATTTCCCGTATCGTGTGGAGCACCTTGAGGTGATCTTCCTGGCTGCCGTGTGAAAAATTCAGGCGGCATACATCCACGCCCTTTGCAATCATGCTGGTCAGCACATCCTTCTTGGCCGAAGCCGGTCCTAATGTCGCTACTATCTTAGTTCTCTTTTGAACCTTTTCCATTTACAATGTTGTTTGTTTGCCTCTATTGATAACCCTTTTTGCAGGGCGTAAAAAATAATCTGTTCTAACTTATATTATGGTGTGATTGATACACTTTGGTAAATTCGGCGCTAAAATATTAGATTTTCTTTGGATTTCAATTTTTGGGGGGAGATTTCGGTAGCCACCACCACCTCGGCAATACAGGCGATGTTTTCCTGCAAGGCTTCGAGGTCCTCGTCGTCTATGAAATTCTTGACCAACAAGAAATAATCCGAATGGCGCATCTCTGGGATAAGAAACCCTCCTTCTGCTCCTTTGTTTGCTAAAAGGTAATATTCCGTATCAGTGATCTCGGAAAATCCAGCGTAGCGGCTGAAAAAAGCCCGTCCAACAGGAGAGACCCAAACTTCGTGATCATCGGTCTTGGCAAGGTTCAGTCCGGCAAATTTATTAATAAAATGACACAGCCGATAATCCTTAAGCGAAGATGTTATGGCAATAAGAATGAAATCTAAGTCGAGCTCGTATTTTAGTGTAACTTTGTTCAACGTGATATGATTCTATGCAAAGGTACGAAAACAAAAGATACCGCAACCATCAACAGCCCCTCAATAATGCCCTAAAAATCAAAAACGTTTTACTATTTGCCGAAATTTATTTTTCTTTGCACAGATTTATTAAACAATTAAACTATAAAATCATGTCTGATATCGCATCAAGAGTTAAAGCAATTATCGTTGAAAAGCTGGGCGTAGACGAAAACGAAGTGACCCCGGAAGCTTCATTCACCAATGATTTGGGTGCCGACTCGCTCGACACGGTGGAATTGATCATGGAATTTGAAAAGGAATTCAACGTAGCTATTCCCGATGACCAAGCTGAAACCATCAGCACCGTAGGACAGGCAATCGCTTACTTAGAAAAGAACGTTAACTAACTAAATTCATTAGGCTAATCATAATTAATGGAGCTTAAAAGAGTAGTAGTAACAGGGTTAGGTGCGCTTACTCCTATAGGGAATACTGTTCCGGATTTCTGGGACAGCCTGGTTAAAGGAGTAAGCGGCGCTGCTCCTATCACGAGGTTTGACGCTTCGAAATTCAAAACCCGGTTCGCCTGTGAAGTGAAAGGGTTTAACGCTGAGGATTTCATGGAGCGTAAAGAGGCCCGCAAGGTAGATCCATTTGTACATTATGCAATAGCCGCTACAGATGAAGCGATTGCTGATGCGTCGCTTGAATTTGATAAACTGAATACCAACCGCATCGGCGTCATCTGGGGCTCGGGTATCGGTGGCTTGAAGACATTTTTGGATGAGGTGAGCAATTTTGCGAAAGGAGATGGCACTCCTCGTTTCAATCCTTTCTTTATTCCAAAAATGATATTGGATATTGCTCCGGGACACATTTCGATGCGGCACGGCCTACGCGGGCCAAACTTTTCGACCGTGTCTGCATGTGCGTCTTCAACCCATGCGCTGATCGACTCGCTGAACTATATCCGTACCGGTTTTGCCGACGTGATTATTACCGGCGGCTCTGAAGCGATCATAAATGAAGCGGGCATAGGCGGTTTCAATGCTATGCATGCACTTTCCACCCGTAATGATGATCCGCAAACAGCGTCGCGCCCTTTCGACAAGGACCGCGATGGCTTTGTGGCTGGTGAGGGCGGTGGTGCCATTGTGCTCGAAAGCCTGGAACATGCTTTGGCGCGCGGCGCGAAGATCTATGCTGAGCTCGTCGGCGGCGGCATGAGCGCCGATGCGTACCACATCACGGCTTCGCATCCCGAGGGCTTGGGCGCACGGCTGGCCATGTCAAACGCGCTGAGCGATGCCAAGTTGGCCAATGAAAATATTGATTATATCAATGTACATGGCACTTCTACTCCGGTGGGAGATCCGAGCGAAATTACGGCCATCCTTGAGCTGTTCGGGCAGCACGCTTATGCGCTGAACATCAGCTCTACCAAATCCATGACCGGACACCTGTTGGGAGCGGCGGGAGCTGTGGAATCGATTGCCTCTATTCTAGCGGTAAAGCACGATATTGTACCTCCTACCATCAATCACTTCACGGATGATCCCAACCTTGATCCGAAATTAAACTTCACGTTCAACAAAGCACAACAACGGAAGGTTAATGCTGCCATGAGCAATACCTTCGGCTTTGGCGGACACAATGCCACCGTTATTTTCAAGAAGTTCGAAGCGTAGATTGGAAGGCATTTGCAGCAAAGGGGAAGCTCCCCTTTGCTTGCTCATATTCACGTTGTAACCGGATGCCTATTTCAAAGATTTACAAACTGTATTTTGCGTCCAATCGCCGATACGTAAGGGCGCTTAAGAATCTTCTGGGCTTCGTTCCCGGCAACCTACATCTTTACCATCTGGCTTTTCGCCACAAATCAGTAGCTGTGCCGGTAAAAGATGGTACAAAAAACAGCAACGAACGGCTCGAATTTCTGGGCGACGCCGTGCTTGGATCTGTCATTGCGGAACTGCTCTTCAAAAAGTATCCGTATAAAGGAGAAGGTTTCCTGACCGAGATGCGGTCTAAGATCGTTAGCCGAGCCCACCTTAATCAGCTTTCGAAAAAGCTTGGCCTCAATGAGCTCATCCAATACGATTCGCGCATGATCAACTACCCCAGTAAACAAGGGTCTCTGCTCGGGGATGCGTTTGAAGCGCTCATCGGAGCCATCTATCTGGACAAGGGGTATGTGTTCACCCGCAACTTTCTGATACACCGGATTATCAAGCCCCACGTCGATATCCAGCTACTCGAGCAGACGGAGACAAACTTCAAAAGCCGGCTGATCGAGTGGTGCCAACAGGCGGGCAAGGAGGTAAGCTTCGTCCAAACCGAGAATGCCGAAGGCGACAGCGTTAAAATTTTCACGATCGACGCCGTAGTGGATGGTGAAGTTTACGGAACGGGCCGCGACTATAATAAGAAGAGCGCGGAGAAAATTGCAGCAGAAAAGGCCTGCGAAGCACTGAATGTGCTCTAGTGTTTATTACCTTTGCGGCATGGCTGTGATCAAACCTTCATTAGCAAAAGGCACGCGTGATTTCTCGCCCGTGGAAATGGAAAAACGAAACCATATTTTCGACGTACTTAAGCGCGTGTTTGCAAAATATGGATACCGTGAAATACAGACGCCATCTTTTGAAAACTTACAGACGCTGACGGGGAAATATGGCGATGAAGGAGATAAACTTATCTTTAAGATTCTCAATTCCGGGGATTACCTTGCGAAGATACCCGCCAACCTGCTCCAGGAACGGGCCTCAGGCCCTCTAATACCCTATATCGTGGAAAAGGCGCTCCGCTATGATCTGACCGTACCGTTTGCCCGCTACGTAGTCATGCATCAGCACGAGATCACTTTGCCGTTCAAACGGTTCCAAATACAACCGGTATGGCGTGCCGACCGACCTCAACGCGGACGTTACAGAGAATTTTATCAGTGCGACGTCGATGTGGTCGGCTCAGAAAGCCTGCTCAATGAAGCAGAGTTTATACTCATCTATCATGAAGCTTTGATGGACCTCGGATTGACTGACTTCACCATCAAATTAAACAATCGCAAGATCCTGACAGGTATTGCCGAGATTCTCGGCAAACCGGAACTTATTGTGGACATGACAGTAGCCATTGACAAGCTGGATAAAATTGGCTTGGATGGTGTAATGTCCGAGTTGCTTGGCCGCGGTTTTACCGCCGAGGACATGGAGAAACTACGGCCTATCATTCTATTGGAAGGCGGCAATAACGAAAAAATACGGCGCCTGAGGCAAGTACTGACGCCCTCGGCTACTGGCTTGGCGGGTGTAGATGAACTGGAAACCGTACTTGGTTATGTGGAGAAGCTGACCGGTGATACCGCGATGTTGAACGCTTTTGTGGAAATCGATATTACACTGGCTAGGGGCCTTAATTATTACACAGGTTGTATCTTTGAAGTCAAGACCAACGAAGTGGCCATGGGCAGCATCGGTGGTGGTGGACGATATGATGATTTGACGGGCATGTTTGGCCTGAAAGGACTCTCCGGCGTAGGTATCTCATTTGGTGCCGACCGGATTTATGACGTGCTGGAAGAATTGTCACTGTTCCCGGAAAGCTCAGGCCAATCCACCCAAGTGCTGATCAGCAACTTTGACAAACTCGCGGAGCTCTACGCCCTGCCGTTGCTGCATAAGTTGCGTCAGGCAGGGGTTGCCGCGGAATTATATCCGGCTGCCTCTAAATTGAAGAAACAACTGGCTTATGCCGACGCTAAGCGTGTCCCGTATGTCATCCTTATCGGTGAAGAGGAAATCGAAAGTGGACTGTATTCCCTCAAAGATATGCACACCGGTGGACAGCGCAAAATGGCCGAGCCTGAATTGCTCGACGTCCTGACCTCATTGTAAACAGATATGCGATGAACCTAATCGGCAATATCATCTGGATTATTTTCGGCGGCTTTCTGATCTGCCTGGAATATATCGTCGGAGGCCTGGTGCTGTGCCTCACGATCGTAGGGATCCCTTTTGGCCTCCAACTGTTTAAACTGGCGGCAGCTTCACTTGTCCCCTTCGGAACGGTGATAACAAACCGTCCTTCCAGCACGGGTTGCCTTTACACCCTGATGAACATCCTGTGGATCGTCTTTGGCGGCATCTGGGTTGCGCTCACGCATCTGCTTTTCGGCCTCCTGCTCTGCATTACGATCATTGGTATTCCTTTCGGTCGGCAGCATTTTAAGCTAATGGCTTTGGCTTTCACGCCGTTCGGAAAATCAGTCGGTTAAAACCTAACCGAAAATGGCTTGGAACACTTCCTCAACTTTGGCAACGGGTCGAATGGAAATCTGATACCTGCCTGCGTCCAACCCCTTGGTATTATACCGGGAAATATAGATCGTTTCAAAACCAAGCTTTGCAGCCTCGGCGATACGCTGTTCAATGCGGTTCACCGCACGTATTTCTCCGGACAAACCTACCTCCCCAGCAAAGGCCGCGGCGGCCGTTACCGGAATGTCCTGTTGTGAAGAGATGATTGCAATGATCACCGCAAGATCAATGGCTGGATCTTCCACCCGCAATCCGCCAGCGATGTTGAGGAACACATCCTGGGCACTGAGCCGGAACCCGAACCGCTTCTCCAGTACCGCTAGTAGCATATTGAGCCTACGAGTGTCAAACCCGGTGGACGATCGCTGCGGTGTTCCGTACACCGAATTACTCACCAACGCCTGTACCTCAATCAACATGGGGCGCATTCCTTCCAACATCGCCGCGATGGCAATGCCGCTCATTCGATCTTCACGTTGCGAAAGCAGAATTTCCGACGGATTGTTGACCTCCCGCAGACCGCTACCCTGCATTTCGTAAATGCCGAGCTCCGACGCTGAACCGAACCGGTTTTTGACAGCCCGTAGAATACGGTAGACATGATGCCGATCACCCTCAAATTGCAGAACGGTGTCTACCATATGCTCCAATACTTTAGGGCCTGCGATTGCACCATCCTTAGTGATATGCCCCACAATAAATACCGGCATTCCGCTTTCTTTAGCAAACCGAAGTAACTCAGCAGTACATTCCCGCACTTGGGATACGCTGCCGGGAGCTGCGTCCAATTGGGAAGAATATAGGGTTTGGATGGAATCAATGACAACCAGATGCGGCCGCACAGCCTCGATCTGCTTGAAGATATGCTGCATCGATGTCTCCGTCAGAATATAACAATCGGCCGTGGACTTCTGAGACAACCGTTCGGCCCGCATTTTCAGTTGCTGTTCGCTTTCTTCTCCGGATATATATAGCGTTTTAATCCCTATTAGGTTCAACGCAAGCTGAAGCATAAGGGTCGATTTACCAATACCGGGCTCTCCTCCGACGAGTACAAGAGAACCGGGAACAATACCGCCCCCCAGGACCCTGTTGAGCTCGCCGTCAGGCGTAACCAGCCGGCTTTCCGGTTTATGTTCAATCTCTTGGATACTGGCCGCTTTGTTGCTTCGTTTGCCGGTGTCAGCGGTTGTCCGCCAATCAGGGGTACGGGTACCCGTCCGTTCGACAAGCTCTTCTACAAACGTATTCCAAGCCTGACACGAAGGACACTTACCAAGCCATTTGGCCGATTCATATCCGCAGTTTTGACAGAAATAGGTAATCTTGGATTTAGCCATTCCTTAGTTGCCTTTCTGTGCGGTCATGACCCGCAATACATTTTCGCCTAAGATTTTGCGTATGTCGGCTTCGGAATAGCCTCGCTGTAGCAATCCCTCGGTGATTTTCGGAAAATCACTGCAATCGTCCAGCCCTTCAGGGGATGAATTGATGCCGTCAAAATCGCTCCCTATGCCGACGTGGTTGATACCTGCCACCTTAACCATGTAATCGATGTGGTCGAGAAGAAGTGTCAGTGGCGGACGTAGTTGTTCCTTTGCCGCGGAAGGAAGCTTGCTGAACTTATAATCAGTGGATCGCTTGACCGAATCGCGCGGTGAGACCAATTTTTCATACAGCCGGTTGATCTTCGTGTAATGCATGGGGTCAAGGAAACCGGAGTAGAAATTCAGACAAATGACTCCACCATTGGCCGCTACGGCCCTGATCTGATCGTCCTGCAGGTTACGCGGGTGGGCCATCAGCGCGTACGCGTTGCTATGGGAAACCAAAACGGGTTTGGTGGTGATTTCCATTACATCGAAAAACGTCTGCCGGCCCACGTGGGAAAGATCCACCATCATACCAAGCTGATTCATTCGGCGGACTACCTGCTTGCCGAATTCATTCAATCCCTTCTGCTTCAGCCGGCCTGGGTTTCGCGCCTCATCGGTAGCTGAGGAGGCCCATTCCAAGCTGTTATTCCAGGTAAGCGTCAGGTACCGGGCTCCCCGCCGATAGAGGCTATCCAGGTATTCGATCCGGTTTTCGATCATGTGGCCACCTTCAACACCGATCACAGCAGCGATCTTGCCCTGTGCGTTGATCTGCCGGATAGCTTCTGGATTTGTGGCCAATCCAATGTCCCCGGATTGACGCTGGATGAGTTCCATCAGTCGGTCTATCTGCTTGTTCGCATAGGAAAAAGCCTTGCCCTTGCCGTATGTTTCATCGCACCATACCGCAAACACCTGTACATCAATACCGCCTTCCCTGATGCGCGGCAGGTCGGTGTGACCGCTGTTAATCCGCACGCCAATATCTTTGCCGCGCATCACAGATTGGTAGAGTACATCATTGTGTGCATCAACGACGAGCGCTTCTCTGTGAATGTGCCGTGCGTCCTGCGCATGGGCAACAACCGCCCCAAATGTCATCACGCAGCATGTGACCAGCGTTAACGTGTATATATGCCCCTGTTTCATCTTATAATCCTATTCTCCTGCCGTCGCCCGGATAGCCTCATATATAGCGTCCTGTATCCGGCTCCGGATATTGAGATCGATCAGCTTTGAACTGACCGCCGGATGAACCCGATTGGAAAGAAAAATATATATGAGCTGTTCTTCCGGGTCGATCCAGATACATGTGCCCGTATAACCGGTATGCCCGAAGGTTGCTTCTGATGCAAACTTGGAAGGGTAAGCTTTGCTGGTGTCGGGATCCCATCGGTCAAAACCGAGCCCCCGCCGACTCGTAATCGATTGCCGGGAGGTAAAGCGATCGACCGTCTCCCCCATGAAATAACGTTCGCCACCGTATTCACCTCGGTTAAGCAACAACTGCCCATAAATGGCCAGGTCATTTGCGGTCGCAAAGAGGCCAGCATGCCCCGCAATACCCCCGGCCATTGCGGCACCTTGGTCGTGTACATACCCCTGTAGGAGTGTTTTCCTGAAGCTTTTGTCATCTTCAGTCGGCACGATGCGCTCTTTCGGGAAGCGTAAACGCGGAAGGTATCCGGCTGTCTGCATACCCAATGGGCGGTAAAACTCCTGCTGAATATAATCCTGGATCGGAATACCGGTCTGGTGCTCTGCAATCTCCTTCATGACATACATACTGATGTCACTGTACACATATGAACCGGTCCTATTCAGCTTGGAATGCAACATTGTAGGCCACATGACATCCTGATAGTAACCGGTCCGGATAAAGCAGCCGTCCGCTACCTTAACGGAATAGGCTGCGGAAGAATCGATGCTTAAGTCGCCCGGCTTTAGATCCCGGTAAAAGGGGATAAATGGAATGAAGCCCGCTTCATGAAGCATAACGTCGCGCAGTACAGTCTGGTTCTTGTTGGTTTCCTGTGCCTGCAAAAGGTAGTAACCCATAGTGCTATCAAGGTTGATAACCCCGCGTTCGGTAAGCCGCATGATGGTGGGGGTTGTAGCCGCAATCTTGGTAACGGACGCCATATCAAAAATATCTGAAGTCCGTGTTGGAGTACGCTGTTCATAGGTATGATGACCATACGCTTTCTCGAAAATCACGTCGCCCCCCTTCGCAACGAGCACAACCGCTCCCGGTGTGGCACGTTCACGGATGGCTTCCTGTGCGATGGCGTCTATGCGTGATTCCAGCTTATGAGCATCAATGCCAAGGGCCGCCGCATCCGCGTATCCGAGCCTGTTCTGCTGTGTAGCAAATCCCGCGCCTTCCGCATACCGGGCAGAAAATGATTGAGGCAGCCGTGCCGTACAGGCTAGTCCACCAAAGATGGACATGGCTGCGTCTCGCCCCGCCCGGTCAGTGACCTCTGGATGCCACAGTATAGGAAACCGAACGAAATCGAACTCCCGTAACGCCATGCCGTTACCAAACACAGCCAAAACAACCTGTTTGCCTATAGCCTGTGCACCGATAAATTGCTGTAACCGTCTGCTGCCCAACTCTGCCGCCGTTACTCCGATTATCAATGTGTTATAAAACTTAAGGTCTTCATCCAGCCCATTATACAATGCCTCGCCGGACGGAAGCGTAATATCCGCGACCGGGGCATAACGGGCTAACTGAGTGGTAAATGCGGTCACTGCTGGCGCTGTAGATGAAACCAAACAGGCGATCTTCCGGTCCTCGAGTGCGCGCAGAGGAATGGTCCGCATCTGGTTATTCAACAAGACCGTCTGATTGACTTTTGGACTATGCTGAGGCATTACAGCCCCATAGCTGTAAAAGCAAGTCATTAAGACACCAATAAGCAGCGGGATTTTTTTCATAGTTGACGAATATCGCTAATATTTATACAAAAAATAGCTAATCTCTTTAAATTTTATAATTTTTGCACTTACGTTTACCTCGTTTCCATGTTTAATGCCAATAGCACTTTCTATAAGTTTTTCACTGTCCTGCAAGCCAAGTTGGATGCCGAATTTGACCTTAAAGCATTGTCTGCCAATGCTTGTTTTCTACATACCGAGGGACTGCCGGTCTGCATCGTTTATTACGTGTGTCAACCTGGAAAACGCATTGCGATAACACAGGACGTACGGTGTGTACATATTGATGAGGACTTGTGGGTCAAGCGGCCCGACCTATTGATGAACCGGATCGCCTCACTATCAGGACGGGCGAACCGGATCCACGCCCGCGAAACGGTAGTAGCCCGTATAGACAAAGCCGTGTCAATGGCTTTTCAGCGTGATCACCACCTACAGGTCGCATTGCCGGGAAAGTACCGCTATGGCTTGTTTCACGGTGGCGAACTGGTCGCTATAGCTGTGTTCAGTGGCGGTAGGCGGATGGATGACAGGCCAGATGACTATCGTTCATTCGAACTGCTCCGCTTCTGTCATAAACAAGGGATACATGTGGTAGGTGGATTCAGCAAGTTGCTTGACGCGTTTGAACAGGAATTTCACCCGGGAGATGTAATGACATACGCCGACAAGGATTGGTCTGATGGGAGTAGCTACCGCAAAACCGGCTTTGTGATAGTTGGAGAAACTGAGCCCCAATGCTTCTGGGTAAACAAACTGACCATGGACCGCTTCTACGAGAGCATGTTACCCCCTGAAATCCGTGAAAAGTCCTATGAACAACGTAAACTGTCCGGTTATGTACCACTATACAATAGCGGAAGCATCAAACTTGTAAAGGCTTCTACGCACGGACATGAACCACACTGACGATGTAAGACTGCTGGTTATTCTGGGTCCTACGGCATCGGGGAAAACCGAACTGGCCGTGGAACTGGCCAGACGGATCAATGGCGCCATCATCAGTGCCGACTCGCGGCAGGTATACCGGGGCATGGACCTTGGTACGGGCAAGGACCTGAATGTGTACGGGGACGTGCCGTATTATCTAATTGATATTGTAGCTGCCGGAGAGCGCTATAACGTGAAACGCTACCGCGAAGATGTGCAGCACGCACTTGGACTGATCAGTAAGCAAGGTAAACAGCCTATCTTATGTGGAGGCACGGGGCTGTATATTCAATCGGTGCTGCAAGGATTCAATTATAGCAGCGTACCGGTGAATCCGGAACTTCGCAATGCGCTGGCCACATTATCATTAAACGCACTTCGTGAACAGTTGGACCAACTGCCTTTACCCCGGGGATTTATACCTGACACCAGCACCGCCAAACGTCTGGTCCGCGCAATAGAAATAGCCTCATGGTGCTTGCACAATCCCCGACCACTCCCCGCTTCCACCTCCATAAAGGCGACGATATTTGGACTAAACCCGCCGGTCAGTATACGGCGTCAACGTATTACTGAAAGGCTGCGTCAACGCCTGAAAGCCGGTCTCCTTGAGGAAGTAAAACACTTACTTGACAGCGGAATCCCCGCCGAGCGCTTGCTCTACTATGGATTAGAGTATAAATATGCAACCCAATACCTGCAGGGACAGCTCGACTATGAGGTGTTTTTGGCCCGCCTCAACACAGAAATACATCGATTCGCAAAACGACAGATGACGTATTTCAGGAAAATGGAAAAAGACGGTCTTAGTATCCATTGGCTATCTAGCGACACGCTGGAAAGTCAATGTGAAGAAGTATTGCGCATATTTTAAAAAGCCACGGGAACAATGTCCCCGCGGCTATAATTTGATCTCTACATCCTTCCCATTGAAAAAATGGAATTCTGTCAGGTAATAAGAGGATACGGCCTTCACTTTGATCCATCTTCCGAACTTGAAATACCACTTCAGCCTGCGGGAAACCAGTCCTCCCTTGATGTAAGCATAAATGTATGGGTGCACGCACAACGTGATGTCCCGCTCGTTCTGCTCCTGCAAGATAAAGCTGAGATTGTTCTCAATATCATCCATAAGCACAATGCTGGAACGGATCTCGCCAGTGCCACCGCAGGCAGGGCATTTTTCGTTGGTGACAATGGACATTTCCGGACGCACACGTTGCCGGGTAATCTGCACTAAGCCAAACTTGCTTGGAGGAAGGATGGTGTGGCGTGCGCGATCACCTGCCATGCATTGCTTAAGATAGGTATGCAACTCTTTCCGGCTTACCGGCTTATGCATGTCAATAAAGTCAATCACGACGATGCCGCCCATATCCCGTAAACGTAACTGGCGGGCAATCTCTTTTGCAGCTTCTTTATTGACCTGAAGGGCATTCTCCTCCTGTGTATCCTTGTTGGCCGTCCGGTTGCCGCTATTTACATCGATAACATGGAGCGCTTCCGTGTGCTCGATGACCAAATACGCTCCCCCATGCAAATTCACCGTCTTACCGAACGCAGCTTTGATCTGCCGTTCGACTCCAAAATGTTCAAAAATCGGCTCTTTATGCTTATACAGCTTTACGATCTTTTCAAGGTCAGGCGAGATCTCCTGCACATAGGAGCGGGTCTCTTCAAAGATTGCCTGGTCATTGACGTAGATATGCGAAAATTCATCGGTGAGAATATCACGTAGAATGGTGGAGGTGCGGTCCATTTCACCCAGCACTTTCTGGGTCGGTTCAGCTGACCGCAGACGGCTGGTGAACACTTCCCACTTTGAGATCAAATCCAGCAGGTCCTTCTGAAGTTCCGCAACACCTTTGCCTTCAGATACCGTGCGGATAATGACGCCGAAATTTGCAGGCTTAATACTTTCTACAATCTTCTTGAGGCGGTTGCGTTCGGCGTTTCCCTTGATGCGCTTAGAAATTGAAACAGCACTCGAAAAAGGGACCAATACAACGTACCTGCCAGCAATAGATAGATCTGAACTTAGCCTCGGACCCTTTGTGGAAATCGGCTCCTTGGCAATCTGTACGGGAAGCAACATATTGCGGGAAAGAACCTCGGATATCTTCCCCGCCTTGTTGATGTCCTTTTCTAACTTTAGACTATCGAGCAGCTTTTCTTTATAACTGCCGTTCTTTACTATTTTGGTCAGCTTGATGAGCGATTGTACCTGGGGGCCCAGGTCGAGATAATGCAAAAAAGCGTCCTTTGAATATCCGACATCCACAAATGCGGCATTCAGCCCGGGCATAATCTTTTTTATCCGACCCAAATAGATGTCGCCTACAGCATAATTGTTGTTGGCGGGCTCCTTGTTGAGCTCTACAAGCTGTTTGTCCTGCAGTAAAGCGATAGTAACTCCCTTTTCGGGAGTTGAATCGATGATTAACTCCTTTACCAACAGCTACTCTTTTAACAAGGCAAGCGTGCCCAAAGCAGACCACACTTCCCTTGAATGAAACAATAAAATACGTTTAACTAACCGAAATTCTTCCGGCGAATGGTTTTGGGGCAGAGTTTGATGGTGAAAAACATGCTCATTTATATACCCCATCCCGGAAGCAGGTTTGTCTGCAGGCTGGACTATTTCTTCTTGTGCCTGTTTTTCCGTAAACGCTTTTTACGCTTGTGAGTAGCCATTTTGTGTCTTTTTCTTTTCTTTCCGCTTGGCATAGCTTAATTTTTTTAATGAATGATTTAATTAATTATTTGCTCAACTCATCGATTTTACGGTTGATGAATTGAGTGAGGGTTGGATCGGCGGCTAAATCCCTGCTTTTTTCAAAAGCGGCGATTGCTTCGCGGTGCAACCCGATGTTTTCATAACTTGTGGCTAAGTAAAAATAGGATTCGGCGTCCGGCTGTTGTTCAACGACGATCTTGAAGCGATCGATCGCACGGTCAAACTGCCGCGATTGCATCGAAAACAGGCCCAAACTCTTGTTGGCACCAATATGCTTGGGATCGGCATTGACCACCTCCCTGAGCAATGCAATACCCGCCATTGGATTGGATGTACCGCTCACATAGGCGCTTCCCAGACCGGTCTTTGCATCAAGATCCGCCGGATCAAGTTCTACGGCCTTCTCATAAGCGTTAATGGCATGTGCGTTGAGCGTCCTGGCCAATGTAGTATCCTGTAAGTTGGTATACGCAGCACGATATGCATCCCCGGCTTTTAGCCAATAATCGAATTTCGGCTCGAGTTCAGCCAGTTCTTCATAGATAAATCCAAGAGGTGCCGGCTTGTTAACATCGTCCCATTTGGTCGCCAACTTTTGGAGTATGTCAATCCGTTCCGGACCGCTGACCTTGTCAAGGTTTGATTCAAGCTCGGAAATCTCCCGGATGAGTTGAGCATTAAGTCCTTGCTTCGCTGTTTGTGAAACGGACGCTAATGTGATCTGGGATGCCGCATCAGCGCCTGACGCGGGTGCTGCTTCTTTATCTTCGTTGACCAAACCCTTGATCGGCTGCGCCAAAAGAAACCCCATCAGTACAAGGATTGACGTAATGGCGAGAATTTGTTTGGTCCGTTGCTGCATGATCGATATGTTACATAGCCTGTGCCGGGGCAAACAAAAATTATTTATTACCGGTTTTTACTTTTTCGACAAAGGTCTTAGCCGGTTTGAAGGTCGGCACGTAATGAGCAGGGATAATAATGGCGGTATTCTTTGATATATTGCGCGCAGTCTTCTCAGCTCTCTTCTTTACCACGAAACTACCGAATCCTCTTACATATACATTTTCGCCCCCAATCATTGCATTCTTTACTACTTTGAAAAAAGCTTCTACAGTTTCTTGGACATCAACCTTCTCCAAGCCAGTCTTGTTGGAGATTTCTGCGATAATTTCTGCTTTAGTCATATCTATATTTTTTGTAATTAATTATTTTTCAATACGTAAGCCCTTTCGATGTTGGGGATGCAAAAGTATCGCTTTAAAACGACATCTTAAAATAAAATTGTTAAATTTTTGTAAATGAAGAAGTTTCGCAAATTCCCGTCAAAAACGCCGCTACAACGTTTTCGTAGAAATTTTACAAAAACGTGCCCTGGTTGAATCCATTTTTGCCTAATATTGGAGTTTCAATTATAATATAGACCTTATTTTTACTATGGATGGAATACAACAGTTTTCGTTGGCCGGTAAGGTGGTGGTAATCACCGGCGCAACCGGAGTACTGGGCGAATCATTTGCGCTGGCCACCGCCGCAGCAGGAGCCAAGGTTGCCGTCCTGGGCCGCAATAAAGAAAAGGCCCATGCCCGCGTCGAAGCGATTGAAGCCAGCGGTGGTACAGCCATGGCATTCCTTACCGACGTACTGGATGAGACTGCCGTGCAGCGCGCGCGAGATCAGATTTTAGAGACTTGGGGAACAATTGATGGTCTGGTAAACGCGGCGGGCGGAAATATTCCGGGAGCCACCATAGGCCCCGATCAGAATTTATTTGATACAAAGATCGACGACACTAAGAAGGCCGTGGAATTGAATCTGTTCGGAACAGTGATTCCCACCCATGTTTTCGGCCGCGTTATCGCCGAGAAGGGCAAGGGATCCATCGTCAACATCTCTTCACTGGCAGCGCAGCAAGCCATCACCCGCGTCCTAGGCTATAACATGGCCAAATGCGCGGTAGAAGGGTATACTAAGTGGATGGCAGTGGAGTTGGCGCAACGTTATGGAGACAAGGTACGCGTGAACGCAATCGCACCTGGAGTGTTCCTAACGGAACAAAACCGCTCACTGCTGACAAACCCCGACGGATCATACACCGACAGGGCACAACGTTTCGTAAACAACACCGCTTATGGCCGCATGGGCAGTCCCGCAGAACTAACCGGCGCGCTGATCTTTCTGTTGAGTGATGCCTCCAGTTTTGTTTCAGGCGAAACGATTCTGGTGGACGGCGGTTTTAATGCCTGGAGTGGTGTTTAATTAATTTATTTGAAAAAATGATAAAGAAGCTTGAACAGACCTGGAGGTGGTACGGCCCCGCCGATACCGTTTCATTACAAGATATTAAGCAAGCCGGTGCAACCGGAATTGTCACAGCACTGCACCATATTCCGCACGGAGCGGTCTGGCCCGTTGAGGACATCCGCCAACGGAAGGCGGAGATCGAGGCTGCGGGGTTAACATGGAGTGTGGTGGAAAGCGTTCCGGTACATGAAGCCATAAAGACGCGCCGCGCTGATGCCGGACAGTACCTTGAAAGTTATCGCCAAAGCCTCAGAAATCTTGCAAGCGCGGACGTCAAAACCATCTGCTATAACTTCATGCCGGTGTTGGATTGGACCCGTACGCAGCTTGACCTGGAGATGAAAGATGGATCAAAAGCGCTGTATTTTGACTGGAACGACGTGGCAGCTTTTGACTTGTTTATCCTGAAGCGCCAGGGAGCCGACCGGGACTATCCGGAAGAGGTTATTATCGAAGCGCAAAGGCGGTATAACGCTTACTCGACCGAGGAAATCAGCCGCCTGAGCGCCAACATCCTCATGGGAATACCCGGAGAGCGAAGCATCGAACTGACGGAGCTGCGCGAAAGTATTGCTGAATATACTGATATTGGCTTCGATGGTCTGAGACAGAACCTGCTCTGGTTCCTATCATCCATCGCCGATGTCTGTGAGGAAGAAGGCATACGCATGACCATTCATCCGGATGATCCGCCGTACCCTATACTGGGCTTGCCGCGAATTGCGAGCAATAGAGACGACCTTCTTCATATTATCCGGGGCGTGGACAAAGCGTTTAACGGCATTTGCTTCTGCACCGGTTCCCTGGGTGCCGGACTGTCCAACGACGTGCCCGCCATTTTTGACGCGGTCAAGGAACGGGTTTACTTTGCGCACCTGCGCAACGTGCGCAAAGACAAACAGGGCAACTTTTTTGAAGCCGATCACTTGGATGGGGATGTCGATATGTATGCGGTAATGAAGGTGTTGACAGCCGAAAATCAACGGCGCGAAACCCCAATACCTTTCAGGCCTGACCATGGGCACCAAATGTTGGATGACTTGAATAAAACGACGGCTCCCGGTTATTCTGCCATCGGCCGACTGCGCGGATTAGCCGAGCTCCGCGGGCTGGAGCTCGGTATTGTCGGAAACTAAAAAACACGGATATGGCTTACTTCCTTCACGACAACTTCTTGCTGCAGTCCGACGTGGCTGAAAGGCTGTACCACGATTACGCCAAGAGTCTACCTATCATCGACTACCACTCACACCTGCCGCCTGAGGCCATAGCAACAAACGGGCATTTCCGGAACCTGACACACGTCTGGCTTGCCGGCGATCATTATAAGTGGCGCGCTCAGCGTGTGCTTGGTATATCTGAGCAATACATTACCGGAAATGCCGACGACCGGGAGAAATTCCGGAAATGGGCAGAAGCAGTGCCTTACACGCTGCGCAACCCGCTATACCACTGGACCCATATGGAGCTAAAAAACCCGTTCGGAATCCAAGAATTGTTGGGGCCAGCTAATGCGGACGCTGTTTTCGATCATGCTACAGCGTTACTGCAAACGCCGGAATTTGCGCCGCAGGGGTTGCTGCGGCATTTTGGCGTGGAAATGGTAGGGACCACTGACGACCCTACCGATGAGCTCCAGCATCATGAAACGATACGGAACTCAGGTTTCAAAACCCGCGTTTTACCGACTTTCAGGCCCGACAAAGTATTCCAGCTTAGCAAAGGCGATGCTTATCGCCAGTATATCACGCAATTACAGGCCAGCAGCGGCGTGGCAATCGTAGATTTGGACACGCTTCTTGATGCACTTTGGAAACGGCTCTATTACTTTCACAGTCACGGGTGCCGTATTGCGGATCATGGCCTTAACCGACTACCTGAGGCGGGACGACCATCCTTATCTTTAGATGAAGTCTTCAAACAGGTGCTGGCGGGCGACGACCGACTGGCCGCCGAACACGAGGAGGCTTTTACGTATCTAGTGCTAACCGAGCTTTGCAAATGGTACCACGATAAGGACTGGGTACAGCAATTCCATTTAGGCCCACTCCGAAACACCAATAGCAGGAAGCTCAGGCAGCTTGGCCCCGATACGGGATATGATTCGATCGGCGATTTCCAGCAGGCGGAAACCATGCAACGCTTTTTCAATGCGCTCGAAGAGGAAGATCGGCTCGCCAAGACGGTAATTTACAACCTGAACCCGGCGGACAACGCTATTTTTGCGTCCATGATGGGCAATTTCCAAGGAGAAGGAATCAAAGGCAAAATGCAGTTCGGCTCTGGATGGTGGTTTCTGGATCAGCTGGATGGGATGACACAACAGATGAATACCCTCTCAAACATCGGCCTCATAAGTTGTTTTGTAGGCATGCTCACCGACTCCCGCAGTTTTCTATCCTATTCGAGGCATGAATACTTCAGGCGGTTGCTCTGTAACCTTTTTGCTGATGACATAAACAGCGGTTTGATACCGAATGACATCGAATGGACTGGTAAAATTATCCAGGACATCTGTTATTATAACGCAAAAGACTACTTCGGTACAAAACCGGCGGCTTGAGAACTACTATCGCTACCTGAATCCGAATAGGAAAGGAAACAGAAACGTCACAACGAGCGCCCATAGAAGATAAATGGGCATGTAGCGCACAATGGCCGACGCTGCCCGCGTGAGCTCAATTTTCCCTGAGTGTGCCCTCAAAAGCTGGCCCGTAACCAGGACCAGATTAACCAGAACCAACACATTGCTGCCCAAAACAGCTATCCTATTAGGCGTGATGCCCCATTCCGCAATACGCATAAGGATGGCGGAAAGCGCGATTGCATTGACAACCATAGTTAAAATGGCCAAGGCCGAAAGCATAGCGGTCCCCAGACGGCTTTTGCCTCTTTTCGACATCTCGATAATGGAGAAAAAGATGATGGCCAGCACTCCAACTAGCAGTACGTTGAAAATCAGCAGAAATTCGCGGTCGTTGTAGGGGTTTTTGCCCGAATAAACAATGGCTGTTAAGTAAATCAGGAGCATGGCAAGCACTAAAGGAGTGAATATCCTGGCAATGACAGGCGACACCCTCCCCACCAAACCGGGGTTGGCCTGTGTCAGGTAACCGGCTACAATCGGTGCAGCAGCAGCCCCACACACGCCTATATTCTGGAAGTAAAATTCTCCGATGTCCAGTCCAATCAAAGAGAAGAGCCCGACCGTGATTCCGGAGAGCAGCATACCAGCAATCAGTATAAGCGTCGTCATCACTATGAGGTCGCCGTTATAGGTCAGATAGGCAAGCCGCTTTTCAATATGGTTCCGGTAACCCCCAGCAAAAGCGTAGCCTAGTGTAAACCAAAGCACTATAGGCAAATGTATACAGGCCAGGATCAGGGTGTCGCTCTGCTTTGTATTCGGCAACAGGTTGATGAAAACTAAGCTGATAAGCGTCATGGCACCGACGGAAGCGCCCTGACGTAACGATAGACGGCGCTTCCATGCAAAGTAGATCGTTAAAAGCGGAAATACAATAAAGCCGATGTTCCGGGGATAGAAGAAGTCTTCGTCTATGGATAGCAGCGCCGGCAATTTCGCGATCAGTCCAGCCAGCAGCGCCGCCACAAGCACAAACAATAACTCTTTGCGGCTACCGGATGAAATCACTTCCCTACCGGAATAATTCAACCGCTCATTCCAGCAATCAGCGACAATGTGCTCAGCCAGCTCAGGATATAATAAGTTAAAAGCATCCTCAAAGCCTTTACGGTCTGAGCGGTACAACAATTCAAGCTGCCTGGGATTATTCAGGCGCGCGCGTATCTCTTCTTTCATGGCGTTACCGGATTAAATGACCTTCAGTTCCATAATGTGCCGTCCAATCCCAGGACGGTTCCAAGCCATAGTACAACAAGATACCCTGTTATACTGATAAAAAACGCTAAGACGCTTTTCCATCCGCCCTGGCAACGCAGGTGGTCCATGAAGTAATATAACACTCCACCCAGGGCGCCGGCCAAAGGCACTATAGTCAGTGGTCTCAGCATCCAAAGCTTCGGCCAGGCAGGGCTTGCTTCGGCTCCGGATAGAAAAAGCGCAATGAGAACCAGTGCGATACCAGCCCCCTGCAGCATCCGCTTTCCAAGAGCAGCCTGATGAACCGGCCGCATTGTAGAATTATCTGTTGTTGTCATGATAATTGTGATTTTTTAAAATTAGCCTTTGATTTAAACAAGAGGACTTTGCAGTTCAAAGCCGCAAAACAAAAAATATAAAGTACTTTTTTTTTCAAAGTTAAATAGAAATCCTAAGTTTGCAAACAAGACGCAAGATTTTTTTTTTGATGAAGTATTTTGTGAACAAGCACTCCATCGTTCGCCGCATATGGGGAAGCGGGGATACTGTTTTATTGATTTTTGCCGGAGCATCCGCCGAATTCGCCTTGAATAAAGCCGTTGACTGGCTTTACTTCACCGGGCGCCTACCCTCCGACCCCCTGAAACGGCTGTTCTCTACGATAGCTTATGCGCGCCGCATTGTCTTCGTCGAACACGATGACGCGCTGCGCGCAATAGACAACATTACGGCGATCCATAAAGGCGTTGAAGCGCAGCGTGGTAAAGCTATCCCTGAATGGGCCTACCGGGACATGCTCTATATGCTGATCGACTATTCCATCCGTTCATATGAGCTGCTGGAACGCAAATTAAGTCTAAGCGAAAAAGAGGAAATCTTCGATGTATTCTATAGGATGGGATTGCGCATGAAGATCCGCGACCTACCCACCGACTACCACAAATGGCTGCAGCTCAGACATGCGGCACTCGGGGAAAACCTGATCAATGGTGATTTCACAAAAGATCTTTACAGTCAATACCGCATCCATCTGGGCGGCTTTAGGTTCTGGATATTGAAGCACGCTCAGCGGCTGCTGGTGCCGGAAACGGTCAATCACCTGCTGGGCCTGGGAAAGCATCCGCTCGCACACGTCATACTTGCACTCTACAAGCTTAGCCATTTTATCCGCATCAATTCAGCGGTGAGAAACGCTATACTACCCGCTGCATATAAAAAAGAGGTGCTGGCGCTGGATATTCCTTAGTACTTTCTTACCTCTCGTGTACCATTTCTATACTATTTGGCTACCAATTCCTTACCATTTGCTTACCTCTGGTTTACCCCTGGCTTACCGTTTCCATACCATTTCCTTACCTTTTCCTTACCTTTTCCTTACCTCAGGCTTACCATTTGGCTACCAAATGCTTACCTTTTCTTTACCTTTTGCTTACCCCCAAGGTAACTAAAGAGTAAGAAAGAGATAAATAAAGAATAAGAAAAAGGTAAACAGCGAGTAGGCTGAAGCTAATTGTGCACTACCGGTGTGTCCTGTTACTTCTAAACGGTAAAGTTCTTTAGCGGGTTTCCGGTCCAAAAAGAGTGACATTTATAAGTCCCGAAAAGGGATAACTAGCAGATTTGTTATGTTGTAAGAACCTCAAGGAGGGAGAGACAGTATAAAAAAGGAAACATCCGTGGCATGATGTTTCCTTAGTGTAGCCTCGACAGGAATCGAACCTGTATCAAAAGTTTAGGAAACTTCTATTCTATCCATTGAACTACGAGGCCTTCAAAGTTCTCCGCAAAAATACAATTTAGCGATTAATAATCGAAAAACATTTCCAATAAGCGATGGCTGCATAGAAACGCTATATGCCCTATCGACAAAAACAATACCTCATCCACTCTTTAAACCTTATCTTTGCGCTGTCAAATTTAAATAAATCGAATAGCTATGAGTTTTACAGGAAAAAAATTTCCGAACATTACGGTAGATGCGATCGACTACCTGGGCGACAATCTGTTTATCAACGTCTTTGAGGAGGCGACCAAAAAGGGCAAAAAGGTATTGCTATTTTGGTATCCAAAAGACTTCACTTTTGTTTGCCCCACTGAGCTGCACGCTTTTCAGGAAGCATTGCCCGAGTTTGAAAAACGCAATACAGTAGTTATCGGCGCGTCCTGCGATACCAATGAAGTACACTTTGCATGGTTGAACACGCCGAAAGACAATGGCGGAATCGAGGGGGTTACCTACCCGATCCTGGCCGATACCAACCGTAATCTCTCACGGGTACTTGGGATCCTGGAAGGGGAAGAAAAAGAAAGTGAAGAATTCGGATACGTTTTTGAGGGCTCTAACGTAACGTTCCGCGCCACCTACCTTATCGATGAAGATGGCAAGGTGTTCCATGAAAGTGTTAATGACATGCCGCTGGGCCGCAACGTGAAAGAATACTTGCGTCTGATCGATGCCTATGCACATGTGCAGAAATTTGGCGAAGTTTGCCCCGCGAACTGGGAGGAAGGCAAAGAAGCCATGAACGCTACACGTGACGGCGTCGCCAGCTACCTCGCGTCCAAAGTGTCGCTGAGTTAAACGACAGACGCCGTTATAACGATACCCCCCATCAGCGGGGGGATCTTTTACCCGTATATCCGGGATCACTTATTAAGTATAATTTTTATGTTACAGGAACTAGAAAACGATAACTTGGCAGATATCGTTAGGGATAACGATGTGGTGCTTGTTCAATACTCCGCGACATGGTGTGGCAACTGCAAGATCATGAAACCGAAGTTTAAAAAACTGGCATTGGAAAATGAGGGGATTCCATTTGTTGTCGCAGATGCGGAACGTTTCCCCCAGTCGCGTCAGTTGGCCAACGTAAACAATTTACCGACGTTTGCAGCCTTCAAGGGCGGTAAGTTGGTGAACCAAATACAAACAAACAAGTTTGACCCACTAATTGAACTGCTCAATGAAGTTACCCATAATTAAACATCTGGCGGAGTTCATCGAGCAGAATGACCAAGACTATGTCCTCGAGGCCATCGAGACCTTGGAGTCGCTAACGGAAGTACCATCTTTGAAAGATGAAGAATTGGATGTCATCGGCGAACTGATATCAAACATGTATGGAGCGATAGAGGTGGATAAATTGGTCAAAAGTGGCATGGACCGCAAGGAGGCACTCAACACCTTTATGAAGCGCGTCCTCGGATCGATTGACAAGGGCTAGCGCTCCCAATGTGCTTTTTCAACACGCACAGTGTTGACAACACAGTTTGTGTTGAAAACTTATCTGTGCTCCTGCGGTGGTTTAGCCGCTTATTATCGTAACTTTACCGTTGTTAAAGGTTAACTTTTAGAGCCGCCGTAGCGAATCCTGACAGAAGCGATTTGTTGTTCCCGTTGGTGCTCCGGGGATGCGGTTTTTAAGGTGTAAAATGATTTTTTAATTGTTAATTTGCAAAAGCCGTCCCGATACTGAATCGGGACGGCTTTTGTTTTCTTCTGGCCAAACCGTTATCTTTAGGCCATGAACGCAAAACGTACACGGCTCGCGCTGCTGCTATTTTTCCTACCATTCCTGTCCGGCGCTCAAACTCAACCACCCATTCACGCCGGGGAAATCAAACAAGCCATTAAGAAGTTGAACACATTAGGTGCTGCGCTCTATTTCGCTGCGCATCCAGACGACGAGAATACGCGGCTGATTGCGTGGCTGGCTAAGGAAAAACTCTATAGGACCGGTTATCTCTCGCTCACCAGGGGCGATGGAGGACAAAACTTGATCGGTACTGAGCAGGCCGAAGAGCTGGGCCTGATACGCACTAACGAATTGCTGGCCGCACGGAAGGTGGATGGGGGCGAGCAGTTCTTCTCCACGGCTGTGGATTTCGGATTTTCGAAGACCTGGGACGAAACTTTCCGGATCTGGGGAAAAGAAAACATCCTGGCCGACGCAGTATGGGTAATCCGTAAATTCAGGCCCGACGTTATCATTACCCGCTTCCCGCCGGATGAACGCGCCGGGCATGGTCACCATCAAGCCTCAGCCCTGTTAGCCATTGAAGCATTCAAGGCGGCAGCCGATCCCAGCCGGTTTCCTCAGCAGCTTACGGAGGTCTCTGTCTGGCAGGCGAAACGTTTGCTATGGAACACCTCGAGTTTCTTCCAGGGTTCGCCACCAAAGACTGAGCATTTTTTTACCAACGTGGGTGACTACAACCCTTTCATTGGACAGTCGTATGGCGAAATTGCGGCCGAAAGCCGTTCAAATCACAAGAGTCAGGGATTCGGCGCTGCCCGCCAGCGCGGCAACAGCGTTGAAAGATTCGAGCTCTTGGCAGGAGACGCCCCTAAAGAAGCTCTCTTCGACGGTGTTGAAACCACGTGGAAGCGCGTGGAAGGCGGCGAAACGATTTCTGGGATGATTTCAGCGCTGTATGAGGCGTTTGATCCAGCCCAGCCAGAGCGGTCGATTTCCGGCCTCTTGCAGCTGCTCGACAGCATAACCAACCTGAACGACGACTATTGGCGCGAACGGAAGACGCAGGAAGTAAAAGACCTCATCCTGGCCTGCGGCGGCATTTGGTTTGAAAGCTATGCGTCCACGGCAAAATTTGCGGTGGGCGAGGAGGTCCCGGTCCGTACTGCTTACATTGTGCGCCGGCCTAACGTCCAGGTGACCGTGGGCAGTAGGGCTCTCGCCTTTAACGAAATATACGAGACCTCCTCTACATTCAAGGCCGTGGAACCTACACAACCCTATTGGTTGCAGCATCCTCATGGATTGGGCCGTTTCGCCGTTGAAGATCAGCAGGACGTGGGGCTACCCGGCAACCGTGACACGCCAACAACGAGCGTTACGCTGAACGTCAACGGAAGGACACTCACGTTTGAACGGCCTATCGTTTACAAACATACCGATCCGGTGCGGGGTGAGGTGTACGAGCCGCTGGTGATAGCGCCCCCGATAACCGCCAACCTGGGCCAAAAGGCGCTGGTGTTCAATGGGGACACCCCGAAACAACTGGAGATCGTGTTCACTGCACATACCCAACAACCGGTATCTGCTGTGGCGACGCTCCGGCTACCGGAAGGCTGGCGGGCAGAACCGGAACAGCTATCACTACGTTTCTCCGCCAAGGCGGAAGAGCACATCGCCCGCTTTACCATTTTCCCGGGCGCGCAGTCGTCCCTCTCCGACTCGCTCAGCGTAATACTTCAACACAACGAGAGCACTGAACCCGCTGCGTCTGTCCGTTCGATAGATTACCAACACATTCCCCGTATCACTTGGTTTCCGCCAGCTGCGGCCAGGCTGAGCAAGGTAGAAACCGCGGTATCAGCCAAGCGCATCGGTTACTTGCCGGGCGCCGGCGACCTGATCCCGCAGTCCCTGCGTGAAATAGGCCTGCAGGTGGACATACTTAACGAGCGGGACGTGCTCTCAGGGGATCTATCCCGATACGACGCAATTGTAACCGGTGTCCGCTTTTATAACGTCAACGAACGCGCACGGCACATTCGACCACGCCTCCTGGAATTTGTAAAGAACGGCGGCACGCTGCTCGTGCAGTACAATGTAAGCGGCGGTTTAACCTCATCCGATCTGGGACCATACCCTCTTGCGCTCACAAGAAGCAGGGTGACGGATGAAACGGCCACAGTGACGATTGTTAGCCCAGAAAGCAGAGCACTGAACTATCCGAATAAAATTACGGCTGCTGACTTCGACGGATGGATTCAGGAGCGTGGGTTGTACTTTGTAGGTGAGGCCGCCCCTCAGTACGAAAAGCCGTTGCGCATGGCTGACGCCAATGAGCCCCCAAACGATGGCTCGCTGCTTGTTGCCCGCTACGGAAAAGGTAACTTTGTTTATACATCGTTGGCTTTTTTCCGGCAATTGCCCGCCGGAGTGCCGGGGGCGTATAGATTATTTGTAAATTTGCTCGCAAAATCCAATTGATTAAGCATATATTGAAATGGAAAAGCACATTGAAGAGCATTCGGAACAGAAGAATGTTAACCGCTATTTTTACCTGTTGGGCGCTGTGTTCGGCGCGCTGACCGGTGGCTTCACACAGGAAAGCTTTCTGGGTATTATTATAGGCGCTATCATCGGGCTCCTGATTGCCGGCTTCTTCGTTGGTAATCTGCTCAACGGTCGTGAGCATGACCGATAGGGGACTTCCTCCCTTTGTCCGTAACTGGAAGCGTTTCTATTGGATCGTGGTATTCTGGTTACTGGCCTTGATCGTGCTGTTTTACTTGTTTACGAATTATTTCGGATGAGTAATACAGATTGGGCGGTATTGTTCGGCACCCTGCTCTTGATCGTCGCCTACGGCATCTACAAGAGCAGGGGCATCCGCAATATAGACGGGTATCTCCTGGGCAACAAATCCCTTTCCTGGTACCACGTGGCCCTGTCAGTCATGGCCACGCAGGCAAGCGCTATCACGTTCCTCTCGGCCCCGGGACTGGCGTACTCATCCGGCATGAGCTTCGTTCAGTTTTACTTCGGCCTGCCCCTGGCCATGATTGTGCTGAGCGTTTCCTTTGTCCCGATGTTCCATCGGCTGCGCGTGTTTACCGCTTACGAATTTCTGGAAAAACGCTTTGATGTGCGCACGCGGGCCTTCACCGCACTGCTTTTCCTACTTCAGCGCGGGCTGTCTACCGGCATTACGATCTATGCCCCCGCAATCATTCTATCAAGTATCCTGCAGATAGACGTCGTATACACTACATTGTTTATGGGTGCCCTGGTGATCCTTTACACCGTTTACGGAGGCACAAAGGCGGTGTCCTATACGCAACTGCTGCAAATGAGCATCATTTTCGGAGGACTGTTCGCTGCTGGCGTACTGGTTGTTTATATGTTGCCGCAGGATATCGGCCTGGTAAAAGCGCTTCATATCGCCGGCAAGTCAGGCAAGGCTAATGCGATTGATCTCTCATTTGACTGGAACAACCAATATACGCTCTGGAGTGGCCTGATCGGCGGGTTTTTCCTGCAACTATCCTATTTCGGTACTGACCAAAGCCAGGTGGGGAGGTATCTGACAGGTTCCTCCATCCGGGAAAGCCGTATTGGGCTGCTGATGAATGGGCTGCTCAAGGTGCCCATGCAATTTGCGATCCTGCTGATCGGCATACTCGTATTTGCCTTCTACCAATACAACAGCCCCCCGATTTTCTTCAATAAATATGAGCTGAACAAGATTGAGAGCAGTTCATATTCAGCAGAAGTGGACCGGTTGAAAGCGCGGCATGAATCGATCTTTGAACAAAAACGAGATCAGATCAACCGTCTCACGGAAGCTCTGGACAAAAACGACGACGACGCCATTGACGATGTGCGGAACAAGCTGCGGGCCGCCGATGTTCAGGCAAAGGCGGTGCGTGAAGAACTGGTGTCACTCATGCAACGGAACGACACCATGGCAGACACGAACGACAACAATTACATTTTCTTATCCTTTGTTACCGAGCACTTTCCAAAGGGCCTGATTGGCCTTTTGGTAGCGATTGTATTCATGGCGTCCATGGGAGCAACCTCCAGCGCAATCAATTCATTAGCCTCCACCACGGTTATTGATATCTACAAACGCTTTGTCCGTAAATCGGATAGCGACCGTGGTTATCTCTCGGCATCTCGCGCATTCACATTGATGTGGGGCATATTTTGTGTTATCATTGCGCTGTATGCCAGCAAGCTGGGCAACCTGCTTGAAGCGGTTAATATTTTGGGATCACTTTTCTATGGCACCATCCTGGGTATTTTCGTGGTAGCGTTCTATGTAAAACGCGCAGGAGCAACCGCTGTGCTGTGGGCAGCGATCCTTACAGAAATCGTCGTGATAGCGCTGTGGTGGTTTGACACGATGGCCTTCCTGTGGCTCAACCTCGTAGGCTGCGCGGGAGTGGTACTCTTTGCGCTCCTGTTCCAGGGGCGTGTAGGGGACGGCGAGCGGCGTAGGGCTTAGTCCAGCGAAGCGGTAATCAGCCGGAGGAACTCATTGCGGGTACGCTCGTGCGCAAACTCGCCGGTAAAGGCCGATGTAGTGGTGACCGAATTCTGCTTTTGTACTCCCCGCATGCACATACAGAGGTGCTTGCATTCAATAACAACCGCTACCCCCGCGGGGTTTAACGTCTCCTGGACACAGTCGCGTATCTCATTCGTAAGGCGCTCCTGTACCTGTAAACGGCGGGCGAAAATGTCCACTACGCGTGGGATCTTGCTTAATCCGACGATGTGTCCATTCGGAATATAAGCAACATGGGCTTTACCGAAGAATGGTAGCATGTGATGTTCACACATCGAATACACTTCTATGTCTTTAACCACCACCATTTGGCTATACTCCTCCTCAAACATGGCCCCTCGCAGGATCTCCGCCGCATCCAGATCATATCCGTGCGTAAGAAACTGCAAAGCTTTTGCTACACGTTCCGGTGTTTTGAGCAGCCCTTGACGGGAAGGATCTTCCCCGAGAAGCTCCAATATGTCGGCGTAGTGCGCAGCGATACGAGCCACCTTTTCAGGATTATAACGGTCAATTTTCACATAACCGTCGATTTCTTCTTCGTTAAGGGGAAAGCGCTTTTCCATTGTACTATAGTTTAATAACTGCGCTGTTTACTCGCCGAAATATTCTACCGAGTTGTTTTCGGTTTCGACCAGTCTGATGGAATGCAAGGCCACACCATGGGCTTCTATATGCGGCTTCAGCTGCTTAAAGATTTCCATCGCCAAAATTTCGGTAGAGGCCATTTTTCCCTGCATGAAATCCACGTCAAGGTTGACATTCCGGTGATCAAGCTTATTGACCACATGAACCTTGATAATATTCTTCAGCTCCTTTAGGTCAATCACAAAGCCGGTCTCCGGATTGACCTGGCCCTTGACGGTAACAAAAAGCTCATAGTTATGGCCATGCCAGTTTGGATTTGAACATTTGCCGAATACGGCCTCATTTTGTTCCTGTGTCCAACCCTCGCGGTACAGCTTGTGTGCCGCATTAAACCGTTCGCGCCGCGTAAGATAAATCATAGCGTGCAAAGATACGTTAATTTAATGATTCGTAAATCAACAAATCCTACCTTTGTGGCTGTGGAGCCCATTCGGAAACGATACTTTATTGAACTGGCCTTTGTCGGCACCGCCTATCATGGGTGGCAGATCCAGCCAAATGCGCTGACCGTACAGGAACTGCTGGACAAGGCACTCAGCACCGTACTTCGCCAGCCAATTATTACGGTAGGGTGCGGACGTACGGACAGTGGGGTTCACGCCACACAGCTGTATGCTCATTTTGATGTAACCGCGGACGCTTTGGCCGAACCTGCAGACGCATTTTTGTATCGTGTCAACGCCCTCTTACCTCATGACATTGCTGCAAAACGGCTCATTCCGGTACTCCCGGAAGCCCACGCCCGGTTCGACGCTATACAGCGTTCCTACGAATATCATACGCATTTTGAGAAAGATCCTTTCCTGCATGGCCGGTCGTGGCTGCTGCGGGATGTACCCAACGTGGCCGCAATGAACCAAGCTGCCCAGATTCTGTTCCAGTATGAAGACTTTTCCTGTTTCAGCAAGTCGAATACACAGGTATACACCAATAACTGCCGTATCAGCCGGGCCGAATGGCGGTGGAAAAACGGCCGACAGTTGATCTTCCATATCTCAGCCAACCGCTTTCTGCGGAACATGGTGCGGGCCATAGTGGGTACCCTTATAGAAGTGGGACAGGGCAACCGGTCTCCGGAATACATGCATGAGGTGATCCGCAGCAAAGACCGTTCGGCTGCTGGGACCTCCGTCCCCGCCTGCGGCCTGTATCTTACAGAGGTCAGGTATCCCTATATTATTGAAGGAGTCTGAGCGAACATATCGGCTAAAGTCGTACTTTTGCCATATACATGAGCGAGCCGCAAATCACAGGTAAGACCTACGATGTACAACTGCTCCGCAGGATGATGCGGTATGTCAAGCCCTATAGAGGTATCTTTGTCGCTTCGGTAATCCTCACAATCGTTATGGCGGGGGTAGCGCCGGCCCTACCGATGGTCATCGAGTATACACTTGACAAATTTATCCTCCAAACCGACACGGCAGGGCTGCGGCTGATGCTCGTGTTCATGCTGGCGCTGCTTGTTCTACAGACCGTGGTTCGGTATTTCCATACGTTGATGACCAGCACGTTGGGACAGTCGGTAATCCGCGACCTGCGCATAGCAGTATTCAATCACATCACCAGCCTCAGGCTGAAGTACTTTGACCGGACACCGATCGGGCGCCTGATTACCCGAACGGTATCCGACCTGGAAACAATAGCGAATATTTTTTCAGAAGGCTTGATACAAATCATCGGTGATATCCTGCAACTCGTTGTCATCCTGGGGGTGATGTTTTATACCGACTGGAAACTGACGCTGATCGTGCTGATTCCAATGCCGCTCATGGTAGGCGCGACTTATGTATTTAAAGAAGCAATGAAATCGGCGTTCCAGGATGTCCGCAAGTGGGTTGCCAACCTAAACACGTTCTTGCAGGAACATATATCCGGTATTAGCATTATCCAGTACTTTGCCCGCGAGGAGCAGGAAATGGGAAAATTCCGGGCGACAAACGCTGAGCATCGGAATGCGCACATACGAGCCAACTGGTATTTTTCAATCTTTTTCCCGGTCATTGAAATCATTATGGCCATTGCACTGGGCCTGCTCGTTTGGTACGGATCCAAGCAGGTGCTGGCTGAAACACTGTCGCCCGGGGTGATCGTGGCCTTCATCATGTACATCAACATGATTTTCCGTCCCATCCGGGAGCTGGTGGACCGGTTCAATACCCTCCAAATGGGTATGGTCAGTGCCGAGCGCATCTTTGCTGTACTCGATACCGATGAGCGCACGCCTAACACCGGGACTAAACAGCCCCCACGTATCCGCGGGGAAATCAGCTTTGACCATGTTTGGTTTGCCTACGAAGGAGAGAAATGGGTGTTAAGAGACATCAGCTTCAGGATAAAACCCGGCGAAACACTCGCCCTGGTCGGTGCAACAGGCGCTGGTAAATCATCTACCATCAACATCTTGAGCCGCTTCTATGAAGTGAACAAAGGGGCCATCTGTCTGGATGGGACAGATATCCGGGAGTATGAATTGAATTACTTGCGGCGTACCATTGCTACAGTCCTCCAGGATGTGTTTCTGTTTTCTGACACTGTAGCCAACAACATTAGCCTGAACGATCCGGCAATTACGCGGGAGCAGATCGAGAACGCAGCAAAACAAGTGGGCGCGCATGATTTTATTATGCGGCTCCCTGGCGGTTATGATTACCAGGTGCAGGAGCGTGGTGCCACTCTTTCATCGGGACAGGCGCAGCTTATCTCCTTTATCCGTGCCCTCGTGCATAATCCAAGAATCCTGGTTCTTGACGAAGCCACGTCTTCCGTAGATACCGAAACGGAGGGGCTGATCCAACAGGCCATTGATACGCTAATGAACGGGCGCACGTCCATCGTGATTGCCCACCGTCTTTCCACCATTCAGAAGGCCGATAAGATCATCGTACTGGACAAGGGGGAGATCAAGGAAGCGGGCACTCATCAGGAACTGCTACGCATGGAGGGATATTACAAACGCTTATACGATTTACAATTCCACTCTGCCGGAATCTAAAAAACCACGATCTTATTTACAGCAAAGGGCTGCCGAGTGGCAGCTCTTTGCTGATGTTGTGTTAATCCAGGCCGCGCTTTTTCATCAGGTGTACAGGATCGGGGTCCGCTCCCCGGAAGGTCCGGTACAACACTGCTGGCTTCTCGGTGCCACCGCGCTCGAGAATGTTGCTCCGGAAAGAGGCTGCTGTACCCTTGTCGAACAGCCCTTTTTCTTTGAAAGCTGCAAATGCGTCTGAATCGAGCACCTCTGCCCAGATATAGCTGTAGTAGCCCGCCGAATATCCGCCGCTGAAAATATGCTGGAAATAAGTACTTCGATAGCGGGGTATGATCTCGTCAATTAGCCCGTATTTAGCCATCGACGCTTGTTCAAACGCTGTTGCATCGGTGGTGATCGGAGCAGTCTGGGTATGGTAGCCCATATCAAGCAACGATGCAGCTAAATATTCTACCGTAGCAAAGCCTTGGTCAAATGTGCCGGCACGCTCCAGTTTGGCGATAAGCTCGTCAGGAATTGCCTCACCGGTCTGGTAATGTTTCGCATATAACTTAAGCACCTGAGGATCAGCCGCCCAGTTTTCCATAATCTGCGATGGCAACTCCACAAAGTCACGGGACACTGAAGTTCCTGAAAGGCTTTCATAGGTCACGTTAGACAGCAAGCCATGCAGCGCATGTCCGAACTCATGGAACAACGTGCTGGCTTCATCAAAGGTCAATAGGGCCGGTTTATCGCCCACGGGCTTGGTAAAGTTGCACACGATTGAAATGACGGGAGCCATGCGCTCGCCGTTTTCGGTTTTCTGACGGCGATAGGAAGTCATCCACGCACCTACGCGCTTGGATTCACGCGGAAAGAAGTCTGCATACAGGATGCCGAGGTGACTGCCGTCGGCATCTGTTACTTCATATACCTCTACGTCCGGGTGGTAAACCGGCACGTTGTCCAACGCCTTGAAGGTGAGCCCGTATAAGCGGTTGGCCACATCAAATGCACCTTGCCGGACCCTTTCCAGGCTGAAATAAGGCTTTATTTCATCTTCACTGAGTGCATAGCGTTCCTGACGGATCTTCTCGGCATAGTAGCGCCAGTCATAGGGTGCAGGCTGAAACGATTGGCCGGAAGCTTCAATTTCCTTTTTTATATCTGCGGCCTCTACCTTCGCTTTTGCCAAAGCCGGCTTCCATAGGTCCCCCAGCAACTTATAGACATTATCGGGATGTTCCGCCATAGCTTCCTCCAGCACGTAGTGAGCATGGGTCTTGTAACCGAGCAGATTTGCACGCTGCAGGCGCAGGTTGGCAACCTGGATCAGAATCTTCTTATTGTCATGCTCATTGCCATTATCGCCCCGGTTTTTGTATGCTTCCCAGATCTGTTTGCGCAGCTCACGATTATCTGCGTACTGAAGAAAAGGCATAACACTTGGGTTGGAAAGCGTGAATATCCACTTGCCATCTTTACCCTTTTCCTTGGCCGTCTCGGCGGCTGCCGCTATCACCCCTTCCGGAAGCCCGGCCAGATCCGCTTCGTTTTCTATAACCATTTCATAGGCATTGGTCTCAGCAAGAAGGTTTTGGTTGAACTGCACTGTCAACACGGCAAGCTCCTCATTGATCTTTCGTAGCTTGTCTTTGTCGCTATCACTGAGATTCGCACCACCCCGCACAAAATCCTTGTACGTGTTTTCAAGCAGTTTCGCTTGTTCAGCATTGAGTTGCATCGAGTCTCGCTTTTCCCAGAGCGTTTTTACCCGCCCGAACAATTGTTCATTCAGGCGGATATTATCATTGTGGGCGGATAGCCTTGGCGCCGCCTTCTTGACGATAGCCTGGATGGAATCATTGGTATTGGCTGAATTGAGGTTATTCAGGACTGTGCCCACCCGGCTGAGCAGCTGACCTGCTTCTTCCAGCGCCACGATGGTGTTTTCAAAGGTTGGCTCCTCTGGAGTGTTTACAATAGCCGCCACCTCTTCTTCATGCTGTTTCATCCCCGCTTCCAGCGCAGGCATGAAATGGCTTTCCTTTATCTGATCAAAAGGCGGCACACCGAACGGTGTGTCGTAATTGGATAAAAACGGGTTGTCAGTGGCTTCCTTTTTTTGATCACACGAGACAATAAAAGCTGTTGAAATCATCAATACGGATAAAAATCGTTTGTTATTCATCTATGCAAATGGATTGGTTGTTGCCAAGTTAATAAACTAAGTTAAATGTACGACGGCGCCGTGCCTCACAGTCGTATGGCGAAAACTTAAGCCGCGTTGCACGGCCGGCCGTAGGATAGTGATAGTGCCCACTAAATGACACCGAGCTGTTTGCCAACTTTCGTAAAGGCAGCGATGGCCAGATCCAGGTGATGCTGCTCATGTGCCGCTGATAGTTGTACCCGTATACGCGCTTTCTCCTTGGGAACGACGGGATAATAGAACCCGATGACATATATCCCCTCTTCAAGCATCCTTGCTGCGAACTCCTGTGCAAGCGGGGCATCATACAGCATCACTGGCACTATGGGATGCACCCCTGGCTTGATATCAAAGCCCGCTGTCGTCAACTCACCACGGAAGTATTGCGTATTGGCTTCCAACTTGTCTCGCAATACGGTTGTTTCGCTTAACATGTCCAGCACCGCAATGGATGCTCCCGCAATAGCTGGGGCAAGTGTGTTGGAAAACAGATACGGCCGCGATCGCTGGCGCAACATATCAATGATCTCCTTGCGCCCTGATGTAAAACCGCCGGACGCACCGCCCAAGGCCTTACCCAGTGTCCCGGTGATGATATCAATCCGCCCCATTACGTCATGCAGCTCATGCGTCCCACGGCCACTGTTCCCGATAAAGCCCGTGCAATGCGATTCGTCGATCATGACAAGCGCTTCATAACGGTCCGCCAAATCGCAAATCTGATTTAACGGCGCAATACTGCCATCCATGGAAAAGGCTCCGTCCGTAACAATAATCCGGTGACGCGTACCGTGCGCGGCTTTGAGCTGCGCCTCCAGATCAGCCATATCGCAGTTCTTGTAACGGAAACGCTGGGCTTTGCAGAGCCGGACTCCATCAATAATCGAGGCATGGTTAAGCTCATCGGAAATGATTGCGTCCTCGGGACCGAACAGCGGCTCGAACACACCTCCGTTTGCATCAAACGCGGCGGCATAGAGAATGGTGTCTTCCGTACCGAGAAACTGGGATATCTTTGATTCTAAGGTCTTGTGGATATCCTGCGTGCCGCAAATGAACCGGACCGATGACATCCCGTAACCATGGCTGTCAATGGCCCGCTTTGCCGCAGCTATCACTTCCGGATGCGAAGAAAGTCCCAGGTAGTTGTTTGCGCAGAAGTTGATAACTTCCTTGCCTCCCCGGACTTTTATATCCGCTCCCTGTGGTGTTATGATGATACGCTCCTCTTTATAGAGTCCTGCGTCTTTAATGGCCTGCAATTCCTGCTGCAGCACGGGTTGTAGTGTCTTGTACATATGAGAAGTAGTATGGAATCCCGATGAGCGTTAAGGGTATCAGGATTGTACGCCAAAAATCGAAAATTAAATCGCCAAATCAAAATCCAGCGACCTCAAAGGTCGCATTGCTGATGAAATACCTATCTTTGCACCCATGGCAAGGGAAATCTACGAAACCAAGCGAAAAGCATTAAAAATCAACCTCAACGAAGAAATTTACGGAACGTTTGCAGAAATAGGTGCGGGACAGGAAGTGGCCCGCAATTTTTTCAACGCAGGGGCTGCGTCCGGTACCATCGCAAAGACCATGTCTGCCTACGATATGGCGTTCAGTGATGCCATCTACGGCGCAGAGGAATCGGGGCGGTATGTCAGCAGGTCCCGTCTGCTCAAAATGCTTCACCACGAGTACGAGCTATTGACGGAACGGCTCATTGGCGAAAAGTATCACAATAAACGGCTTTTTGCGTTCGCCAATACGGTGGCTGCCATCAACTTTACAAAAACCAATGACCCTCACGGCTGGATGGGCATCCGCTTCCAACACGAATCCGGAAGCGCGCCGAACGAGATCATCTTCCATGTCAGGCTGCTGGATACTGACAACCTGCTCCAGCAAAAAGTACTCGGAATACTGGGGGTCAATCTTGTTTTTGCTGCCTATTACTACACGCGTGATGTACAAACAATGATCGAGTCGCTGGCTGACAACCTCTCTCCGGGATCGGTGGAAATTGATCTCGTGAAGGCGAACGGGCCGGTGTTTAAAGATGTAAACGAGCGTCTCATCAATCTCTATCTCATAGCAAAAGGGTATTCCAAAGCTGCTATTTTCAACCCGGAAGGCATGGCCTACCAAAGTAAGGATTTCCTATACAAGAAGGACATCATGATCCTTCGCACCAAGTACCGCCAAAAATCCAATCCGAATTTTGACCTCTTTAATCTCGCTGTTGACCAATTTAAACGCAACCTGAACATTGCGGACGACAGTCTTGTGGTAATGATCGAAGTGTTGATGAGCAACGTACTTGACCAGGCTCCCCAGTTCACACCTGAGGATCTCCAATACTTCGCTCAACGTGCTGAATACCTGTGTAGCACTGGAAACCATATTCTGGTGTCCAATTTTACCCGGAATCATTACCTTGCAGAGTACCTATCCCAGTTCAAGCCCCGTAATGTGGGGATTTCTACCAACATCTCAAACCTTCGTAACATATTCAACTCCAAGCAGTATACGAAGGGCAATTATACGGATGAGCTGTTGGCCTACGTGAGCGGCTTATTCAGTAAAAACGTTAAGCTGTACGCATACCCCTACCTGAATAAACAGCGTAGCCAGATTATAACCACGGCCAACATGCCTGTATCAGAAGATGCCCGGCCACTTTTTGACTTTCTGGTAAAAAATAGGTATATTATTGACATTGAAGGCTACGACGAGCGACATGTGAAGACGGTGTAGATCATTAATGGAAAAATAGGCAATGGAGAAAACGCAGGTGATATTGGTGGATGAACATGACCAAACGATTGGTTTAATGGAAAAGATAGAAGCACATCGGCGCGGTTTGCTTCATCGGGCCGTCAGCGTTTTTGTGTTTGACGGGAGCGGTAGGCTGCTGCTTCAGCAACGGGCCACTCACAAGTACCACAGTGGCGGCCTTTGGACCAACACCTGTTGCAGCCACCCCTTCCCCGGAGAGGACACCGCTGTTGCAGCGGCCAGACGACTTGAAGAAGAAATGGGCTTATCCCTCCCGCTGGATTTTGCCTTTTCGTTCCGCTACCGGGCAGTACTGGACAACGGTCTGACAGAACATGAACTGGATCATGTTTTTATAGGCTACACAGACCAATCACCGGATATCAATCCGGAAGAAGCGGCAGCATACCGCTGGATTTCCTCGCAAGCGCTTGAGAAGGACCTTGCCATCAATGCTTCCTCGTACACAGCTTGGTTTAAACTGATTTATAAGCGCGCCTTCGAACTGATCAACTCCTAAGCAGGCCGCAGAATCAGTATAGCCGCTTTGTCATCTGCTCTTCCACGGCCTTATATACCTGTAAGGGCTTTTGGTTGCGCCAATTCATGTGATTAAGCGTTCCGCCGAAATTTATGAAATAGTCAATGTTGCCGGATTTAAATTCATCGACAACATGGTCGCGGAAATTAATGCCCGCAATCCAACCGTCATCAATGTCCTGAAACCACTCTTCGTAGTAACAGTCATCTGATGCATGGAAATTAAGTACATTTTCTCCAATTATGATAAACTTACTGATGCCGGCACTCACCATGATGTCAATGACCTCCCGTTTCAGCAGCATAATATCGTTGTATATGGCGTCGTTCCATTCCCCGATGAGTTCAATAATTGTATAGCCCCTGCTGTAATCTGCAAACAGGATTTTTAGGTAAAGGGTACTGGAACCGAAGTTGTCCCACTGTGGGTGGAGCAGGAAATTGTATATCTGCTTGTCGAATTCGAATTCATTGTACTCAGTGCCGTAAAATGGAGACAACTCGTCTTCAGCAGCGATGTAATCATCTCTCCAGCGGTAATATGGCTCAATCTCGTGCATCGCTTTATGATCTTTTTTGCTTTTACAAACTTAACCATCTTACCTTTTTTTAACAAGTACCGGCCGTGGATTTCTAATCCTACTCAGATGTTGCATTTTATATAATTTTTGCGTCTAAACCATTGAAAATGCCAGAAACTATTTAATTTAGCACGTGTTATCAACGATATGCGGAAGGAAACCAAGAGGAATTTATTTATCGCAGCTACCTATGCCGGCGCCTTGTTTCTAGGGTTACTGCTGGGTCAGAACTATGCGGGAGAAGACTCCCACGCAGGAAGTTCCGGCGTCCTGCCTTTGGGCCTTACCGACCGGACGGGCAAAGTGCAGCGGATGATCGATATCATAGCCACTAATTACGTAGACAGCGTGGATATAGGCCAGCTACAGGAACTGGCGATCGATGAGGTCGTTGCTCAGCTTGACCCTCACTCAGAGTACCTGCGTCCAAACCAGGCCGTGAAACAGCAGGAGACGCTTGAAGGTAGTTTTGATGGTATTGGCATTGAGTATTATAACCTGAACGATACATTGATGACGGTGGGCCTTATTTCAGACGGGCCAGCGCAACGTGCAGGCATGCGTGTGGGCGATAAAATCATTGCCATTAACGGCGATACTATCGCTGGAGCCCCATTTTCTGCTGAGGCTCTTGAAAAAAAAATCCGCGGGCGGCGGGGAACACCCATTGAAATAAGTATAAACCGCGACGGGAAAAACCTACATGCTCCACTGAAGGTTTTTCGGGACCGCATTGAGGTGAGCAGCATAGATGCAGCCTATATTATCGACAGCGCCACCGCCTATATCAAAATCAGGCGCTTCGGAGCTAAAACGGCCGACGACTTCAAGCGCGCCCTTCTAAACCTCAAAAAGCGGGGCGCCCAGCGCCTTATATTGGATCTGCGGGAAAACGGAGGAGGATATTTCAATGCAGCCACGGCATTGGCCAGCCAATTCTTTGTAGACAAGCGGCTGATTGTTTATACGCAGGGGGCGCATGAAGGACGGACAGACTACTATTCCAACGCCGATGGAATATTCGGTGAAGGGGACGTGGCGGTACTCATCGATGAGCAGTCAGCATCTGCCAGCGAGATAGTGGCCGGCGCGATCCAGGATCTGGACCGCGGCATTATTGTCGGCAGACGCTCCTTTGGAAAAGCGCTTGTACAGGAACAGTTTGGATTCGGCGACGGATCGGCCCTGAACCTTACCGTTGCGCGCTATTATACGCCGTCAGGGCGATGCATCCAGAAGCTGTACGCTGCCAAAAATGGAAAAAGAACTGACAACCCTGCGATCCACCCAACAGAGAAGCGATCACTGGACTCCGCCGGTTTCCGGACCGCTTCCGGCAGGTCGGTATATGGCGGCGGAGGAATCTCACCTGATATCTGGGTATCTACCGATACCAGTAATGTCAATTCATTCTACCGAGCCATCCGGCAGGCCAACCTCATCGAAAGATACGTTTATAGCCGCCTGACACGGGCGGTGCCCGCATATTCCATAGAGAACTACCTGGAGGGTTATTGGCTGGCTGATAGTGAGTACGAAAAGTTTCTGCAATTTGTACGCAATCAGGGTATCGATTACACGGAACCTGAAGCGTATGCCACGAAACATTTGGTACGTAATGATATAGAAGCCCTGGTAGGACGCTTCTACTTCGGCAGTGAAGCGTTCTTCAAAGTGCGTAACCGTTCTGACAAAATGCTGGCTGAAGCGCTGTTGGCTCTTAACTCACAATCTGACCGTCAAGAAGTTCAATGATGCGGTTTCCGTATTCGGCATTCTTTTCAGAATGTGTTACCTGGATCATCGTCACCCCATCTTCCTGATTAAGCTGCTTAAACAGATTCATGATTTCCTCGCCCTGTTTCGAGTTGAGGTTGCCTGTAGGTTCATCAGCCAACAACAACTTAGGCTTGGTGGCCAGGGCACGCGCAATGCCTACAAGCTGTTGCTGCCCGCCGGACAGTTGCGTAGGAAACAGGTCTTTCTTCCCTACAATTCCGAACCGATCCAGCAGATCGCCGACTACTGCCTTACGTTCTCCGCTCTTCAGGTTTTTATAAATAAGCGGGGTCTCGATATTTTCATACACCGTCAACTCATCGATCAGATGGTAGGCCTGAAATACGAAACCAATATGCTGCTTGTACAAAGCTGACCGATGTTTCTCCTTTAATCCCAGCACATTTTCCTCCATAAAAATGTACGCACCTTCATCTGGCTCATCAAGAAGGCCAAGAATATGAAGCAATGTTGACTTTCCCGATCCCGATGGCCCCATAATGGAAACAAACTCGCCTTCACGGATGTGAAGATTAATGTCTTTCAATACAAATGAGCGGCTACCACCCACATTGTACCACTTGAAAATGTTATTTAACTGAATCATCTTAAGCTTAGCATTCCGGCGATCTCACCGGTCTTAGGTTTATTACGTCAAATTTTTCGCCAATAAATCAACAGGCTTATTGCTAGGTGGTTAAAACTGAAAGCTCCTTACAATGTGTCCGATAACGAACACCTGCTGTACGATAGCGGACAACGATACCGTGTGATTTCGTACAAGATTACGAAAGCATTACGTAACCATGGCAAAAGTTAATCAGAAACGATATACCTTTGTGTACTTTATACACTAAGCAGAAGTGTAACATTATTGAACTGCAGGTCTTTTCCACGCAAATGGCTACACACATGAAGCAAGCGTCTACGGCAAGGGCCTGCATGTTCATGTTTAACTAAATCAATATGAGAAAGAGTCTACTGGCGCTGCTGTTTGGAGGATTGGGGATAGGCATTACGGAATTTGTTATGATGGGATTGCTTGAGCCTATCGCCAGGGACCTCCATATTGATATACCTACCGCAGGTCATCTGATCGCCGCTTATGCGTTAGGGGTGGTTATCGGTGCTCCGCTACTGGTCGCGTTAGCCGGCAAGTTTCCGCCAAAACGCATCCTGTTGGCCCTTATGGTGCTCTTTACTGTGTTCAACGCCCTTTCGGCATTCGCGCCGGATTACATGACCCTCCTGCTGTCGCGGCTATTGGCCGGTCTTCCGCACGGAGCCTTCTTTGGTGTGGGGTCCGTCGTGGCGAGCCGGCTGGCTGAACCCGGTAAAGAAGCCCGCGCCGTCTCTATGATGTTCGCCGGACTCACCGTAGCCAACCTGGCGGGCGTCCCTTTCGGCACTTACATTGGCCAGCAGTTCGTCTGGCGCTATTCTTTTGCAGTGGTCGTTCTGGTCGGCCTTGTTACCCTTGTGGCGCTTTACTTCTGGATACCGGATATTTCCCCACAACGGAACAGCTCAATGAAACAACAAATGCAGTTTTTCAGGCGCAGGGAGGCGTGGCTGATTATTCTGATGATATCTATCGGCACCGGTGGACTATTTTCATGGTACAGCTACATTTCTCCTTTAATGACCAAAGTTTCGGGTTTCGCGGAGGAATCCATGACCTATATCCTGATGCTCGCAGGTTTGGGGATGTTTGCCGGCAACCTTTTCGGTGGGCGTCTGGCTGATCTCGTCTCGCCGGCAAAGGCATCGCTGATATTACTCTGCTGCATGGCCCTGGCACTAATCATGGAACAGTTCCTTGCTGCATACGCAATCCCCTCTCTGGTTATGACATTCATTCTGGGAGCTACTGCCTTTGCTCTGGCAGCACCTATACAAATGTTGATGATCAGGACCGCCAAAGGTGCCGAAATGCTAGCCGCTTCCGTTAGCCAGGCTAGCTTCAATATTGGCAACGCCCTGGGTGCTTATCTGGGCGGTATCCCCATTGCCATGGGTTATGGCTTTACATCCCCGGAATGGGTAGGTGCAGCCATGGCAACCCTCGGTGCTGTGTTCGCTTTGGGATTTATCATGCAGCAACGTGCTCAAGCTGCGCTCCGGCCAGATCCTCTGCCTGCCTACAGTGACGAGATTCACGCGTAACGCCGCTGCCAATCGTTAGGCAGCGACCGGCATGCCGCCCGCTACTTTCTGAAATTGAAAAAGATTTTTCATCTTTATGCCATGGACTCTTCTCTGTTCCCCATTCTTGCACATGGCACGTATTTAAACACCCCCACTTCAGGCGTTTTATCCCGGCCCATTCTTGCTTGGCGGAGGCAGCACGATGAATTGTTCGCCGCTGAGGGCAGCCGCTTCCGGCTTGCACATGAACCGATACTGCAGTCAGCCCAAAAAAGTGTTTCGGATTTCTTTAATGCCGCCGCCGACCGAACTGTGCTGCTTCCCAACTTTTCCATTGGATTTAATACGCTGTTGGCCAGCCTGCCGCGGAATTTTCGTTTTCTACTTCTTCAGGAAGACTATCCCTCTGTAAATTACAGCGTGGAACGGCAGGGCTTTGACCGCCACTATATCCCTATTGATGAACATTTGGAGAGCCGCATAATTGATGCATTAAAGACCTACAACGCAGATGTCTTCGCCTTCAGTATCGTGCAATATATCACCGGCATAAAAATAGATCTCGGCTTCGTAAGGGAGCTTAAGCAGCGATATCCTAAACTGCTTATCGTCGCTGATGGAACACAGTATTGCGGAACGGAACCGTTTGACTTCGCCGGTTCAGGTATTGACGCCTTGATAGCCAGTGGGTACAAATGGATGCTGGCCGGTTATGGCAATGGTTTTATGCTGGCATCCGAGTATGCGATTGACTGCCTTAAACCGACGGCAAGCACGGCCGCAAAACCAAACCTCCAACATCTCAAGGGTAAAAATGATCTCTCGTTTTCTTTTGAGCCCGGCCATCTGGACACACTGACCATGGGCACTTTGCAGCAATCCGTCCAGCAACTTAGCTCCCTGGACTTACGCACTGAAACTGCACATAGGCAACGGCTGGTAAGTAGTGCTTTCGAAGCATTCAGCGAACGGCGGTTGCTGGATCCTTGCGTCATGAACCGAACCGTGCCGCACGGCTCCTTTTTCAATTTGCTGGGTACCGAACAGCTATTCCAGAAGCTGACGGATTCTGGAATAGTATGCGTAATGCGCGGCAGCGGTATCCGCGTAGGCTTTCACTTTTACAATTCACAGGCGGACCTGGGGAACTTAGTCGAGGTCCTGGACGCGAAAACCTGAAGTACAGGCGCTTATTAAACCCGCATTATGCATTAGAATAATTAAAAGGCGGGCTTAGATTCTGGATTTGGGAGAATATTCCATCCATCCAGGGCCTTTTTTTGACTGGCAATGAGATTTTCAAAACCTGTTTATTGGCATGGTTTA